>ERZ773111.514-NODE-514-length-25319-cov-27.073306_pt1 | contig 25319 bp, 28 predicted proteins | sample MGYA00580567_ERZ773111 | MGnify/ENA primary metagenome ERZ773111 (study PRJEB29015, sample SAMEA2737875) | human gut metagenome | biome: human gut; feature: human-associated habitat; material: faeces | place: China | collected 2012 ...
AGCGCTGATGTCCGGCAGTACTTTTACCGTTACGCACCACGCCTTCAGTAGCTGAGCAGGAGGGACAACTGATGGAGATGGAAGCCACGGGAGCACCTCAAAAACACCATCGTACACTAAATCAGTAAGTTGGCACCATTACCCGGCAGGCGATCTGGATTATCGTCACGCTGTTAAATATACTGTATACATAACCAGTAAAATTAGAGTGTCAGGAGGAAAGATGAAGCTACAGCTTTTCAGCACCGGGAAAGAACACCCGCCACAGGCCCATCCATTGTTTGCCGATCTGGCCAGCTGCGGTTTTCCCAGCCCTGCCGCTGACTATGTCGAGTCCGATCTGGATCTCCATGATTACTGCATACGGCATCCGAGCGCGACGTACTACCTGCGTGCCAGCGGAGACAGCATGGCGGACGGTAGTCTGTACAATGGCGATCTGCTGGTTGTGGACAGTGCTGAAAAGCCGCGGCACGGCGATATCGTTGTCGCCAGCGTACAGGGGGAGTTTACGGTTAAACGGCTTCTGCTGACGCCTCGACTGACGCTGCAGCCCATGAATGCCTCCTGGTCGCCGATTTATCCTGACCCCGACGAGCTTGATATCTTTGGCGTCGTCACGCATATCATCCACCGCCCGAGGGAGATGTACTGATGTTTGCCCTGGCCGATGTGAACAGCTTCTATGCCAGCTGTGAACGTGTTTTCCGACCGGATTTGAAAGGAAAGCCGATAGTCGTCCTGAGCAACAACGACGGGAACGTAATCGCTCGCAGTGCCGAGGCGAAGCCCTGGATCAAAATGGGAACTCCGTGGTTTCAGATAAAAAACGAAAGGTACCCGGAAAAAATATATTCGTTTTCAAGTAACTATGAACTTTACGCCTCGATGTCGGCGCGCGTGATGAACTGCCTGGAGGAACTGGCCCCCAGAGTGGAACAGTATTCAATTGATGAGATGTTCCTCGATTTGACCGGCGTGGAGCACTGTATGGAGCTTGAGGACTTCGGCCGGCAGCTGCGTCAGCACGTGTATGACTGTACCCACCTGACCATTGGCGTGGGCGCCGGACCAACGAAGACCCTTGCAAAATCAGCCCAGTGGGCCTCAAAAGAGTGGAAACAGCTTCGTGGCGTACTTGCTCTGACCAGGGGAAATCCGCAGAGAACGCGGAAACTGCTTTCACTGCAGCCGGTTAAAGAAATCTGGGGGGTGGGTAACCGTATTGCACGCAAGCTGAATGTGCTGGGCATTAAGACCGCGCTCGATCTCGCCCTGACGAACCCGGCCTTCATCCGCAAAAATTTTTCTGTGGTCCTTGAGCGAACGGTACGTGAACTGAACGGGGAAAGCTGCCTTTCGCTTGAGGAAGCCCCTCCGACGAAACAGCAAATTGTCTGCAGCCGCAGTTTTGGCGTGAAGATCACGGAGTACGAGTCACTCCGTCAGGCTATCTGTCAGCACGCAGAGCGGGCCTCTGAAAAGCTGCGTAAAGAGCACCAGTATTGCCGGCATATTTCCGTTTTCATCAAAACGTCTCCGTTCGCCGTTAAAGAACCTTACTACGGCAACGTGGCTACGGAAAAACTTCTTACACCCACTCAGGACACCAGGGACATCATTGCAGCCGCCACAACGGCTCTGGAGCGTATCTGGAGGGATGGACACCGGTATGCCAAAGCCGGAGTTATGCTGAATGACTTCACCGGCTCCGGCGTTTCGCAGCTGCAGCTGTTCGACGAACGCCCGCCACGCCCTCACAGTGCTGAGCTGATGAGGGTTCTGGACGGGATCAACAACTCAGGGCTGGGTAAAGTATGGTTTGCGGGGCGGGGTATTGCCCCGGAATGGCAAATGAAACGGGAGATGCTTTCTCCTGCTTATACGACACGATGGTCAGATATTCCTGCAGCGAAACTGGCGTAAAACTTTGGCGATTTCACCTTGAAATTCTCAGCCTAAACTGCCTAATTACAATAAGTTAGATGTGAAATCGCCATGGCGAAATTATTGACTCAAATTTCTGTCAAGGACCTCGTTGATAGCCTTGTCCAGTTCATCCTGAATCACTTTTGACATACGGCTAAACTCATAAGTCAGCGTACGCCCTTTCACACGCTTACGCGCGAACTTGTCCTTTTCTTCAAAAGACCAGAGTGGGGAAACCACTGACTTTTCCTTGGGAGATGGATCTATCAATGCCTGAGATGCCTGAGAAATCAGCTTCAGTATACTGGCTTTCTGTTCGTCTTCTGGTCGCTCGCCTTCACTCAAAATTGCATCGAGCTGAGCTGATACAGACTGAATGAGTTCTTCAGGCGTTAATCCCTTTTCACTGAGTTTTTCATTAACTTCTAAAAGAAGTTTATAGTCACTAAACGATAGCTCCGACTGAACCGGGAACAGAGAAATCAAGTCTTGCGGTACGGCCGCCGCCTGCAGCGCCCTGGTAACTTTAGCTTGAGATAACCCCTCCAGTTCAGCAATTTCCTTTTGATTAAATCCGGACTCTTTAAGAGCGATCAATCTCAGGCCAATCTCCCGAAGATTATGTTCTTTAGCTGTCTGGATATCTTTAGCCAGTTGGCGAGCTTCATCAGCTGATAAATGCTCTTCGGTAACCATTACATCAAGGCCTGAACGGACAAAAATTGCTGAGGCTCGCCGTCTTGAACCATCCAGTATCTCAATCCTTTCACTTTGCTTAATACCAATACAGGGAAAGAACTGCTGAAACTTAATCGTCTGGATAATGGATTTCAGGGACTCCCTGGTCAGTGCCAGTTGATCTCTTCCGTTGTTTTCCTGGTTTACGAAGGTCTTACTTTCAACTTCAGATGCAGGCACCCGAACAAACCTGAACGTTACCTTCCTGCCGGTTTTTAAGGTAAATACCTGGCTTCTACCGGTGTCCGTCATTTCCGCAATTGACGCCTGGGTATTTAACTGTCTGCCGATGGTTTTTCTTTTCTCATTCGACATCACATACCTCCGTTAGTACGAATGAACTCGATGCGATCAAAGACTGCCTTCGCAAAGTCTTCCGCTGCTGATTTTGCGCTTTTTAGTGCCTCTGTACTTCCATCATAGGTTGCTGGATTTGCTGAAATAACTGTGTCAAAAGTCTCCCCACAGCGTTCGAAACCATCCAGTCTCGGCAGAACCATGTCTAGCATATCGGCACCGAAAACCTCTTTGGCCTGACTATGGCAAATTTTGTGATCAGACTTGTTCAGGATCTTGGACATGAAGCCGACATTACCGATGAGATTGCAGGTGTGCCCATCCATTTCAATGGAATCTATGAGGGCAGGGAGGCTGGCCACAAACTTCAGGGAAGAATGAAAATCAACCGTAGCCGGTGGAAGAGGGGTCAACATCAGGTCTGCCGCCCCAATACAGTTTTTCAGGAACGCATCAAGGTGAGGACCACTATCAAGGAAAATAAAGTCGTAGTCATGCTGGAGCTTATCGATAATGTTATCTTTAAGCACAGCATGAATATTTTTCCCTGGAAGATGTTCTTCACACAATCCCTTCCAGCCTTCAGCAAGGAATGCATCGTCAATGGAAGCGGGGATTACATCAACACCAGGGATAATAGACGGTACTATAAAATCGGAAAGTAATTCTTCACGAGACACGTTCTGGAGCATGGCCTGAGCAGCCGTATTTTCAACCAGGCCCACTGAATTTTCATGGCTCAGGAACATTGTCAGAGATGCCTGCGGATCGAAATCGATGGCCAGAATACGTAGGTCTTCGAACAGAAGCTGAGGATGAGCTCGAAAAGCATGTGATAATGAAGCGGTAGAAACTGTCTTGGAACCACCACCTTTAAGATTACATACAAAAATCGTAAAGGCTTTATCAAAGCGATCCCTGTACTTGGGTACTTTACGGTGGTTATACAGATCGATGACATTCTGAATCGTCATCGCGTATTTCATCGTATTACCAGAAGGTTTCTTTTTGAAAATGTAGCCACCGGCTTCCATTTCGGCCACAGCATACTCAACACTGCCTTTACTGAGCTTAGGCAGCTTATACAGAGCGGCTTTGCTGTATTCCTGATAGAACTCGGTAAGCTTCAATTCCTCTTTTTGCTGGCGGATACTCTCGCTCAAAGATGTCAGAAGCTTACCTGCACGTGTAGCAACTTTCCGTAACTGCTCAATATTGTTCATTTATCACCTCATGACGTTTTTTGTCATTTTGAACAAAAAGAGTCATGTTGCAAGCAAAAAATCATATTGTTTTGATTTCGCTCTCAACAGGAGGGGGGAGAAGTTCGACGGGCGTGCCACTCAATCACAGTGCCGCAACACGCAGACGCACTTATGACCATCACACAACAAGTCGTACAAAAGGGTATAGAGAAAGGTATCAGCGCTCGCCGCAGCCATGTAACCGAGCGTAGCGAGCGAACTGGCGAGGAAGCGAAGAGGAACCGTTCCGGCAGATAGCTCTTACGCTCAGCACAAGAAGAGTTTTCCATCCTCTGTGGGAAACAGGTCAACTTTATGGACGCTCAGGACTATGGGAAACAGGTCAACTTCGCGGACGGCCCGGACTATGGGAAACAGGTCAACTTCACGGACGGCCCGGACTATGGGAAACAGGTCAACTTCACGGATGGCCGGGAGTGTGGGAAACAAGTCAACTCCGCGGACGGCCCGGACTGTGGGAAACAGGTCAACTTTGCAGACGGCCCGGACTGTGGGAAACAGGTCAACTTTGCAGACGTCCGGGACTGTGGGAAACAGGTCAACTCCGCGGACGGCCAGGACTGTGGGAAACAGGTCAACTCCGCGGACGGCCAGGACTGTGGAAAACAGGTCAACTTTACAGACATCCGGGACTGTGGGAAACAGGTCAACTACGCGGACAGCCGGGATTGCGGGAAACAGGTCAAGTTAGGCAAGCACTATGGGAAATACAGCAATTTTAGTATCCCCCCATATGTCAGCAACAAACTAAGGGGGAGGAAATAAAAAATACAGGCTATTGTTTTTTATCAAGAAAATTAAACAGCAAGCGACCATCTTCTTCAGTGGTATATGTTACCTTTAATGGCGTCTTCTCATTAATTTTCTTCAGAGCAGGTTCCAGGAAGGTACGCTTCATTTCCGCAATATTGTTTTTCTGCGAGGCAGGGAGCATAAACCTTTCACATAACCAGTCATGTGTGGTGATCCAGACACCAGTGCTCCGGAACTGACACAGGCTTTCATAAAGCCGGATGACACGAACACTATTAAGCTGGCCACAGTCATAGAGAGAATAGGTAGTGAACTGGGAGGTTAAGCCGACAAGGAATGGCATGACCTTGTAGTTAAATTCAATCTGCCAGGAACCCCGACCTCGCTTCATTCCTGCTTCAGCCAGCCACGGACGTTTAACTTCTTCAAACTCACCTTCTTTTGGATAAAAGGTAACCGTTGATTCGCCCAGAGCATTTACCCCAGCCTTCACATCACGACTGGCGACAGACGTAGCGACATTGAAGTATTTGACGTAATCGGAAACGCTGATTTTGAAGAGCGGCAATACGTCAGAGTCATCTTCCTGGTTGTCATTAAAATAGGCCTGCATGAGGCATAACCACAGCACACGTTTTGCCTGAAGAGGCAGGTAATATGCAGCTTCGGTCAATTCGTTAGATTGCTTTATACTGGCGCGTTTTTTAAACGTTTTAGTAGCTGGCAAGAGTGCTTGAGTATCCATTTCAATGCCTATGGGTAAATTTTTACCCACCCATAATGACAGTGAAAACAGAAATTGCAAGCTATCGCGATAGTTATCCACCGGAAAAATCTGCACTTTATCCACAAGTGGATAATTGAGAACTGAACTTGACCTCTTTCCCATAGCTTGTTGATGCGTATCCCATAGCTTGTTGACACAAAACCCACGGATACGTGATTAATTTCCCATATTATGTTTACCAGTTGCCCATACAGGCCCCCTCTCAGGCCGCACTGTACGCGGCTTTCAGGCTCCCTAAAAGGTGTAAAATATAGAAAAAGAATAAAAAAATACTTTATAAAAATATGCCCGTGGATAAGTGGATAACCCCGAGAGGGAGGTGATTTTTCAGGCATTTAGCGTAAGCAGAATTTATAAGTTTTGTTCCATGGTGCTTCCTCGCTCACTCGGGGCTTCGCCCTGTCGCTCGGCTGCGGCGAGCACTGCTGGCTCGATCATATCCGTGGGCGGAAGATACTACTCCTCCCCGAGTCGCTCTCCAGAGCCCGCTACAGCGAGACAACCCGCACGAAGATTTCTATCGTCCCTGCAGACATATTCGAATCGTTTTTATTAACCCTGGCTCCCGTCGTGACAGAACACTACTTCCTGTAAAAGGGGGACTAAGGCCCCTGAGTCACACACCTAAAATTAATAATGCGGAGTTTTACGATGATGTCATTGCTAGAAACTTTCCTGACAGCTTCTCAGGGGGCAACAATCCTGTTCCTTGCCATGCTGATCAACTGGCAAAAGCGATAAATCCATGCGGGCTGGCCTTTGGCCAGCTTCACTGTATAAGGGGAAAAATGCGGCATATCCAGACATTTCACTAGGCAACTTGAATTCAGATATCTATGCTTGGGATCCGGTCAACAGGAGGTAACAAGATGAAACTTGAAACTATACAGATAGATAATACCGTAAGGAGTGGTCTTAATTCTTTCACTGACGGGGTGATTATTCGTGATACAAAGGTATTGATCACGCTCAATCTCCCGGATGGACAGAAAACCACTATTGAGGGGGAATGGCGGCATATGTCGGACGCCAACAGGTTGTCAGAACGTATTACGATGCTTCAGCATGCGATCTATGAGCAGTATGAGGAATACAGAGCAGATATTCCCGTCAGCTGGTCCAGATAACTTCTGACAGACCTCACCGGCGAGCATGACGTTCGCCAGCATCATTCTCCTAAGTACTTAAATATTCCCTTTCAGCATGGCTACCGCATCCGCTTCGGGCATCTGAAACTGAACTCGATGCCGCGCAGCAACATCAAGTGCAAACACCTTCGTATAGACTTCCGTCGAGCTAATCGATTTGTGGCCCATCAGGCTCTGCAAAACCTTCAGTGGTATGCCGGCATACAGCATGTGCATCGCGTAGGAGTGACGGAACGTATGGGGGGTCACCGGTACTGAGAACGTCACCCCGTCGGCCGCTGCGGCTTCCACCGCTTCGCTAAGCCAGGTGCGGACGGTACGGTCTGTGATCTCCCAGATACGCGCCTTCTCCATTCTGCCGGTGCGTTTGTTTCGTCTTTCGAGGGGAATTTTCAGGGTGGCCACCATCATCTGCAGCTGGCTGACGTACTGGTGATCGGAGAGGGGCACCAGACGGTGGGCCTGACTGCCTGCTGGGGCACGGCCTGCTGTTCTGGCCGATTTCTCCGCTCGTTGTTTGAGCGTGGCCAACTGCACGAACGGATACGGTGGGGACAGCGAAAAATCCCCCCGGGTCAGCGCCAGCGCCTCGTTGATACGTGCGCCGGTGTTCCAGAGGGTTGCCAGCAGCATCTTGCGGTGCAAATCGGGCACATAATGGAGCAGGGCGCTGACTTCCGGTGCCAGCAGGTATTTCGGTAGTTCATCTTGAACGAGCGCCATCTGGCGCAGGGCCAGCGCGGCGGGATAGTCAATGGCCACCGGCATTTGCGCCGGCTGCTGCGGGTGAGAATATGATAAGAGGCCGCTCATTGGTTTGACATTCCATCAGGTATCACTACTTGATTCCACTCCCTGTTGCGGGTAGCTTCAGCAGCGCGCAGGGCTCTTTCGCGTCTCCAGACTTTACGAAACACGGAAACTGCAGACCATTCATCATGACCTGTAAGACGTGTTTCGGGCATCCCGGTTGCCTTGCGCAGACGGACGGCAAGAATGACAGCGTTGATGCCCAAGCGCGTGAACTGATACTGCCGTTCCCTGAAATAGTCCTTATGCCAAGGAGGGTCGGAGTATTCGGCGGCATATGCAATTGCCCTGTGGGCCTCATCCTGGAGCACCGGCAGTTCACGGATGCGATACATAAGACGTGGCTCTAAAGTCCGCCAGTCACCGGAGACATCGATCAGATTCAGTTCAGGGTAATTCGTGACAGCTTTTCTCTCAGGCTGGGGGGCATCATCATCCTGGCCGTCATCCGTCACAACCCGGAAACAACCCTCAGCATACCGTTCAAGCATGAATACCAACTCGGTGGCAATGTAATGCAGTTCCTTTTTCATTTTATCTTCTGACGCCTGTCTCTCACGCTTAAGCGTGAAATAATGTGTCAGCCAGATGCCAGTGAGTGTTATACCCCCAGTAAGCAGGCCAGTGATAAGCCCGGTTGCCACGTTTCCCCAGATCCCCGCCCCTTGATTAATCAGCTGTACGGAAACCGGATGGGATGTCGCAGCAACTATACTCTCAGTTGCGGCCTGTATATCAGTCATTGATCATTTACCCCTTTATATTCCTGAGAAATCCCGCCCTCTGTCCGTAGTCAGCGGCCGGCAGCCAGCTCTTCAGCCAGTTTCACAAACCTTTTGTGCTCAGTCTGCAGGTAATGGCTGTAAATCCGGGCATCACGTTCTGTCAGTCCGGATGGATTGCCGGTGAAGTAACGTTGCAGCACCGCAATACAGTGATTGTAGGTATCGAGATCATATTCCCAGTTTCCCAGCTCACCGGCCGCATCCAGTTCCTGGCGAAACTGCTCGTATTTACGGAGCAGAATGCCAAGACCTAATTCTGTTGCAGCATAAAGATTATTTTCTCCTGGCGCGGAAATCGCATTACGGATTTTTTCAAAAGCATAACTGAAATCATTTCTCTCATTGAATGCAGTAAACATGTCCTTTCCTCAGTTGAATAGTTAGCCGTGCAATTTTACCACACCTCAATCATCGTCAGATGAGTGCCACTCTGTCGCGACAGTGACTTTCACGAGAGTGATTTTCACATACTAAAATAATAAGCAGCCATATAACCACGTAATTAAATTACCGGATGGCCATTCCGGCCAGATCCGACTTTTATGTTATTCCGCAGTTTCCGGAAGTGTACCACGGTCAGGGAATAACCACACAGCCCTTTTCCGGTGGTGAGCGGGCGGTCACGGGGCAGGGGAGGGACACAACATATAGGGTCACTGTCAGCTGGAAAAACCGCTACATCTTGTGTTGCCGGGCCGCTGCTCGCCGGTGGGGTTCGCAGAGATCCGGAACAACCTTTTTTCGGATCTCCGAAAAATTAAGAAAGTGATAAAGGCATCATAATTAATTACATGCATCAAATTACACTTTAAAACATCAAATATAAAATATTGCATCACAATTACGCATGTGAGATGCTATAGCCAGTTTGCAGTCAATTGTCGTTAACAGGGTGCCCATAATGAAAGATGCCAAATCAAAAGACCCCTCTGAGTTGTTTAACACCATTACGGTGCGTAATGTGCCAGCTGATGTGGATGAAGCGATCACGAGGCAGGCTAAAGCCGCCGGCAAATCAAAGAGTGATTTTGTGCAGGAGTTTCTGACGGCAACGTTTGGCGATCTGATTGGCAATTTCATCCGTACCAGTGAACTGGTTGCCCTGATGGACCAGGAAATGGCGAGGATGGCCGGAACAGAACTGAGCGAGTATGTGTACGATCTGGAAATGACCCAGGCTGGTCACAGGGAGTTCTGCCGTATTCTCGGGATAAAGAACAACGATGATCTGCAGCGCATTATGCTGGCGGGTATGCCTTTCCTTGAGATACGAGCCAGGCAGTTGACGGGGGTTGGATACCTCGCAAGGGGGAACTCGCTCTATGCAGCACTGCTGGTCAATGCGGTATCGCGTGATGAAGAGACGGTACTGACGCTTCGCCAGTCACTCTTTAATATGATCCCTGAAAGTACCTTTCAGGAAATAGTTAATGAGCTGCGCAAGGCGATGCGAATGGAAACGTTTGAATGGTCGCTTATCTGAGCAGGTATATAAACGAGGGAAGCCCACCATAGGTGGGCTTCCGGTAACGCTTTGCCTGTAGTGCAACGCGACTAGAACCAGTAAAGGGGAAGTTAGCGCCGCAGGCGGATTCGTCAAAAATGATACATCCACTCAGCACGCAGGTCAACCCGACTGCGGGAGATAAAGTAATAAGGATCAGCAATGCCGCAGAATACCCCAATGAATACAGTGCTGCCTCTCATTTCCACTCCCCGGCTTGGTAGCTATATTGCCACGTTTAAACCTGTCGGCGATAATGAGCTGTACGGAACCTACGTCTGGAGCCAGCTTGCCGGTGGGTCGGTTTACCCGCTTTTGCAAAATCTTGAAATCACTCTGCGTAATGCTATCGATGCTGAAGCAAGAAGGCGTTTTGGCGAAAAATGGTGGGACAACCCTCAGTTCCGATGCGGGAAGATAATCACAACTACCGCTTTTTACGGAAAAATTCTGCGTGCCATTAAAAACCTTGACGATGCGTGGAAAAAGAGCCAACGGAAGAATAAACTCCCGACTCACCCACTTCCGCAGTGGAGCCATGATCAAATCGTGGCTGCGACGGACTTCAGTGCATGGCATTTCATTCTGAATAATGATTTTGCGGCACCTAACTCAACACAAAACCGGCATTACCTGTGGCCCGTTTCAACTGGCAGGGTTTTCAGACAGTACAGCAGAGTTTCTCGGGTTGAGAAAAAAGCCCGCACAACTCTCCAGGACCTGATCGTTGAAATGCGAGAATACCGTAATCGACTTTCACATAATGAACCTATATGGGTTAAAGCACCGAATGTATCTGACGCTGCCACCGCAATTGACACTATTCGCAATAAAATCAGGAAAATAGAGTCTTTGATAGGCATCATATCTCCTGATAAGCACCACATAATGGATAAAATGGGGCTGTTTAGTCATGCGTTGCGTATCTGCTCAGTACAGGAACTGGCAATCCATAATTTAAGCCAAACCTATTGCCCTCTGACACGACGACAAAAACGTAATCTTCGTGGCGTGATTTCCTTAGCAGGAAAACTAAACCGGTCACAAATGTTTGAGTACCACAACCGGATATATGCGCTTTACCAGGTCAGATAAAGCCGTAGATAAATGATAAATCTTGCTGTCCAAGTATGATATCAACCACCAAACAGGGTTTACCCTGGCTGGGATGTTAAAGTCTGTTTAACATGGCGCTTTCGCTCTTTCAGAAGTACCAGGGAAACTGAATGTGGTCCATCGGAAAGAGGTGATGCAGGAAAACCACATTGTCTCCTGAGGCATCTGGCCAGCGAAGATGCCCGCAGGCCCAGCGGTGTGATATAACGGGCCCGGATAGAGAGTAGTTCAGAACTGCTGCTACCGTACGCAAGGGCGTCGGAAAGATTACGAATATGGATGCGAGCATCAAGCAGCATTACCGGAAGTTCCATGATCCGATACATGTCCCATGCCCGCAGCGCTCGCCAGTCTCCCTCCACTCCCGCCAGACTGATTTCAGGGATCTTTGCGCTCGGAATGATCACCGGTTCTGCACGCGGAGCATCATTTTCTTGTATTTTCCCTTTATCAACAGCAATGTCTGCGCAATTGACTGCAAACGATTCAAGAATAAATATCAGTTGCGAACCAATAAAGCGTAACTCTGACGCCTGCTTCCGGTCACTCAGCTCCTGCTCATGCAGCCGTTTTTTCTCCGCCAGGATTTCGTCAAGCTGCGCTTTTTCTTTTATCGCTTTCTTTTCACGTGATCTGGTCAGTAGATGAGTCATCCAGACTATTGAAAGCGCCCCGGCATAAGGCCATCCCTGAGATAAAAAGCCCCAGAAATTAACCACCTGTTTCATCTGTTCAGTCGCCATCGAGCCTCCTCAATAAGACAGCCAGCTTTGGAAATAATGTCATATTTTTCACCGTTCTGCCTGGTCGGATGCCATCAGAACCGGAGACTGGGGTTTTCGGATGCGAAGTGAGAAAGCATATTTATATGATTATGGGGTTAATCCAAAGAAGGGGGGAGATGAAGCGTTTCTGAAAAAAAGATCGGGTCCGAACGGATATATTCGATTACATTGATGTATTCTACAACCGCAGTCGGCGCCAAAGTCACCTTGGCGCCGACAGTCCGGAGGCCTTTGAACCGGCCTTGTGGTGAAGACTGGATGAAGGGTCAGTCCAGTCAGACAGAGCTAATTTAGTTAAGGGATAAGCCCTAGCTTTGATTATCGGGGTTAAGATTTGAAGTCGTATTTTTCTCCTTAGGGAAGGCGGACCCATTGCAGCGAACCTCACCTTTGACGAACCTGTTACCCAGCGTCACAAATCCATCGATTTCAGCATCGGTTGTTCCATGAAGGTCCGGGTATAGTACTCTTAACTGTTCATCAGTTATGTTTGCGGTCTTTGCTCTGCTTAATACAGCGTGCCCCTCAAGGAGTCGCGCGGTTCCAAAGGGGTTGGTAAGCACTTGTTTTATAGTTTCTACAGACATCTTATTCGATCCTTTATATTGAATGGCGCATTTATTTTAGAAGGACGCGAAGATATGACTCAACCCTCGACTCGTCGCTTAAGATAGGGGTGGGGTTTTATGCCTGCTTCATTTAAGATCTGGTTTTTAATCTTTCAGGTGGATACTATGTCGAAAAAAGCAAAAAATAATGAGGAATTGATTAAGGTCGCTATGGCCAAAAATTCACTAAAAAATTTGGATAAATTTTTTATTCATCAGTGCATGGTGAGGAGATTTTTCAAATATAATCCGGAAGTTTTTAAAAAACTGAAAGAATTCAGGAGCCAGTTGGAGCGTATCGCTGAAAAAAATCTGGTATGTTCTGTGTCGCGAGCCCATGTTGTTTATTATGTAATGAATGCAATGCAGAATAGAAGAATGTTGACATTTCTTAAAAACGGCAGCATTACCGAATGTCGCAATTTTCTTTTTAGTCTGATCGAGCCGATAGACTCTTTATTCATGGTCAAGATTGAAGACCTGTTGGATGATGAAGTTGTGTATGAAATCATAGATTTGATGATTTTTACATGGCCGACTATTGATGATATATTGAGTAAAACGAATATGCTCCGTTATTTCACGTTTTACGCTTCAACTATCGTTATAGATTTCCAAAAACTGATGGTAATGCAGAAACTGGCTGAACAGGAGGAGATCCCATTGTATGCGATTAATGCTGAGTTTTCCCCAGAGTTGACAAAGTGGACTGGAGTTTCATTCAACCTCCTTGCAAAATATCCGGCGAATGTTTATGAAAGACATGGCTTAGGTAAAATATATCGGGACATTTATTGCCTTTTTAATTGTGGTGGAGCCGTAAGGAAGTTCAATTCGAATAATGTTACTATTATTGATGATAGCATTGGTAACGTGGTAGTTGATGGAGAAAAGAGCAATGGCAGGATGTATCTTTCAGTTCCTTACACCGAATTACCAGTCGATATTGATGAAGCCATGAGAATATTTAAAAATACTGTATCTAATCTATTAAAAGATAATGGGGTTTATCGCTACAATACGGGAGATGCGGACTACTGGCATTCGAACTTCTACAACAAAAATGATGGTGCTTCCATGCCAGGCACCCGGAATAAAAATAACATCGTTCTTCTTAAGCAGATAAATTCTATTTTAAAATTACAATCTGGATTGCTGGTCTGGGACAAGGTAAACATTGATGAGAAGTCAATAGAAGACTCATGTGAAGAGGTCGGTAGGTTGATTGAAAATAATAATGTTTTTACACGTTCTGAAAGCACACTGGCCAATGACTATGAATACGTTGCATCATTGATAAATCCAGAATCAAAATCTGGCGGGGATCTGTTGAGTAAAGTTTTATCAAAAAAAAATAATATCGTGGTGAAATAGCGAATGATTGAATCGCCACAGATAATCTAGACACTTCCGAGCCGCTGATAATATTGTTTTTCGTATTCAGTTGGTGGCATATGATCACTCGAACCATGCCGACGCTTACTGTTATAAAACATTTCGATGTAATCAAAAATATCACCGCGAGCTTCTTCTCGCGTTCCGTAGATCTTTTTCTTTATCCGTTCACGTTTCAGTAACTGGAAAAAACTTTCTGCGACTGCGTTGTCATGACAGTTACCGCGACGGCTCATACTGCCCTCCAGCCCGTGTGATTTCAGGAACGACTGCCACTCATAGCTTGTGTACTGACTGCCTTGATCAGAATGAACCAGCACCTGCTTTTGAGGATTACGTCGCCACACGGCCATCAGAAGTGCATTCAGGACAATATCCTTTGTCATCCGGGGCTGCATTGACCAGCCAATAACTTTGCGCGAGAACAGGTCAACAACCACAGCCAGATACAGCCAGCCTTCGTGAGTCCGGATGTAGGTGATGTCCGTTACCCAACGCTCATCCGGTGCTTCCGGGTTGAACTGCCGCTGGAGCCTGTTGGGCGTCACGATGCTGGTTTCACCCTTACGTGCCCGTGGGCTACGGTACCCGACCTGAGCCCTTATCCCGGCACGCTTCATCAGTCGCCAGACACGGTTAACTCCGCACTGTTGTCCGGTATCCCGCAGGTCGAGGTGGATCTTGCGATAACCATAAACGCAACCCGACTCCAGCCAGAACTGCTTTATCAGCCCCGTCAGTCTCAGGTCAGCATGATGCCGCCGTGAATCCGGCTGCTGAAGCCAGGCGTAAAAACCACTCGGATGCACATCCAGCACCCGACAAAGCAGTCGGACAGGCCAGCAATGGGTGTTGTCACGGATAAAGGCGTACCTCAGTCGGACAGCTTTGCGAAGTACGCCGCGGCTTTTTTTAATATGTCCCGTTCGTCGGTAACCCGCTTCAGCTCTTTCTGGAGGCGTCGGATCTCAGCCTGAGCGTCTGACTGGACTTTATTGGTTGAGGAATCCGGGCCATATGCCTTTATCCAGGCATAAAGACTGTGGGTGGTGATACCGAGACGTGTTGCCACGCTGGAAACAGAATGGCCGCGATCAACAACCTGTTTTACCGCTTCAATTTTAAACTCTTCGGGATAACGCTTACCGCTCATGGGCACCTCTCTTTAAGTCATCTTAAATGACTCTGAGGTGTCTGTTAAACCCGTGGCGATTCAGATATCAGCTGTTAGCTAATGGTGAAATGGGTGAAGTGAAACCGGTTTAAATGACGTTACGGAGATAACAGCATGCATTCAGAACACACGAGTTTAACCGATGTATTTCTGGAGGCTGTTTCCGATTGTTACTGGTTGCCTGGCGACTGACGAGCATGCTGATGGATCTGGTGCTGCTGGTGATTATTGTTACGGGACTGGTAGTCTACAGGTGCTGGCCATTTAAACGAAAAACGTGACATTGTGCAAAAGGCATAGAAATGATGCCTTTGACAGAGTGCCTGCTATTGACGACAAAAACGATGGCAATCAAAGATTGTCGGTGTGGTGAATCCCCCTGTGCGGCGGGGCGGAAACAGCATTGTTTTATCTGTTAAACCGAATGCGCGAGTCATGGTGGCTGACCAAAGACTTACCGGGAGGTACCCGGCACTACACCCACATTTGAGCCCACATTAGCTAGCGGTTGGCTCAAAGTCTGCTGAGTGCCAGAAGCGGACGTTAATCACATCATGTAGTGTTAGCCAATTGGCTCTGTTTTGCTGAAAATGTGATTTGCTAAAAGTGTACTTTGCTGGACATCAGCACAGGGCTTTTGGTAGATATTCACGTGTAATATAACTTACAATCAGTAAGGAAATGACTTAGGTCTTCATTTACATAGACTGGAAACCATTCATGAATTACCTCGATGATTTGCCTAAGCGGGATCAGAATCATGTTCACGATACAATGGCTAAGACTGCGTTCGAAGCTTTTATCGCTTCGTCAGGTGTGGTTCTCAAACAGAGTTCAGATGACAATGATTACGGCACTGATTACCAGCTCGAAATAATGCATGATGGAATGGCGACCAATGTCCGACTTCAGGTGCAGCTAAAAGGTACTGCTGCAGGTTTTAATACAGATGGATCTGTCAGTATTTCAGTTAAACGTTCAAACCTGAATTATCTCCTGATGAGTCCGGGTTCACTTTATGTCTGTCTTCATATTCCGACAAACACGCTGAAGGTTACCTCTGCTCAGAGTGTACTAACCCGCTATCAAAATATGGGCCCAAGCTGGCAGTCTCAGAAATCCGTCACCGTCAATTTCGCTGAAGATTTGACCATTCAGCACCTTATCAAGATTACCTCACTGGCCCGCCTTAGCGCACTTGACGCGCGCAACCGACGCGTAGCTCATAGGAAAATGAATGAAAATGACATGGTAGACCATGTAAGGGAATTGCTAACAGTTTATGAAGTCGCAGATGATACTGCCTCTGCGGTTCATCAACTTATAAACCTTTACAATAGTAATCAGACTGAAGTTATCAGTGCTGCATATGAACGATTCAAAACAGTATTAGGCGAAGAACATCCAGCAATGATGTTTTGCTATATGGCCGAGATTGATCTTGCAAGTGCTAATAAAATTTTTGACCGTCAGCGCGTTGAATTAGGTATTCTGAAATTGAAGGCTTATTCGCTTGCTGATAGTGCAGATCGTGCTGGGTTGCATTACTCCATTGGTAATGGATTTGCTGCCCTGAATGATTTCAACGAAGCACTAGAAGAATATAAAATAGCATGCGAGCTCAATAAGCAGAACTCTGACAATGAACTCATGGCGATGATTTTCAAAAATATGGGGGGCACCTATGCTGCTCTCGAAAATGAAAATCAGGCTGTCGAGTGTTACCTGCAGGCATTGAAACACAATCCTTATCTGGCTGAAGCCCATTATGCACTGGGTCTTTATTATCACAACACTGGCCAGTTCGAAAAGGCTTTGGAACAACTGGATAAAATTGTGTTTTCCAGCGATACGCAAGGAAGTTTAATTGATCTTCAGGGCTGGCGTATATCGGCTCTCTTCAATGTGGGTGAAGGCAGGTCTGCGTTTAGAGAAATTAACGCCCTATTGAGCCAGGCAGATAAGGCACAGTGGATATGGCCATGGTGTTTAAAAATTGTCTCGCAGTTTGGCCGTGAATCAATCGAGAATGCGAAGCTTAGTCTTACCTTTTGGGAATCGGCTTTGCGCCATTCTCCTGAAAACCCTTTAGTTCAACGAGAATTGCTGCTGGCTATAATCTACCTGCGAAATCGCAACATAAATGTTCATAAAACTTATCTCCAATTTAAAAATGATCTTGAGGCCTGCGCAAATAAAATAGGGTCAGATGCAGCAAGTGTACTGTGGGATCTGCTGGGTCATTGGGCAGAGGATGAGGAACTGGGAGATGAAGCCATATTATGTTTTGAAAAAGCCTATTCTCTTCAGAAAGGCGATTACGGGTTATGTCTTTCAATCGCGTTGAATAAACAACACAGGTATGAAGAAAGTAAAAACTTGATGAAAATCTATACGTTAGCCTTCCCTAATGACGATCAGGGATGGTACCGATTGGCGAGCACTTATGATTTGATGGGGCAATTGGAGAAATGCATTGAGCCTTATCTTCATAGCTTGTCTCTTAATGTCGATAACGACCATGCATGGTTTAATCTGGGTGGTGCCTTCTTCAATATGGGTAATTACCCGGAAGCACGGCGAGTCTGGAAAGAAGCAGTAAGTAGATTTCCGGACCATGAACTAACTGCGAAAATCAGAGCTGATATCCCCTTCATACTGACCGATGAGCCATTACAATAAAAAACAACACGAATAGCCACGGCTAAAGAGTATTCGCAAGAAGATGGTTAACTTCCGCTTCTCGCTCATAGCAGCCTGTCAATCTTCACTAAAACCATTCTAAAGTCCAATCTTGGCGTTATCCACTCTGCTCTCTTGAGATATTCACTGGCAAAGATCTGACTCTGGTATTTTTCGGATCTGCGGTGGAGAAATGAGAAAACAGGATATGTACAGCATATCCATATGCCGCGCATCTGCATATGGCAGACATACGCATATGCCAGTCATCTGCATATGTGACACCTATACAAGCCAATCCGGCATGCATATACTGCACATATGCACTCACACATCATGCATGATCAGTTGGAGGAACATCCATGCGCACAGTTTCGATATTTAAAAACGGCAATAACCGCGCCATCCGTCTGCCCCGGGACCTGGATTTTGACGGCGTCAGCGAGCTGGAGATCGTCCGGGAAGGGGACAGCATCATTCTGCGTCCCGTCCGGCCGACCTGGGGCTCGTTCGCGCAGCTGGACAGGGCCGATCCGGACTTTATGGCGGAGCGTGAGGATGTGGTCAGCGATGAAGGACGCTTTGAGCCATGAAGAAAACCTGGATGCTCGACACTAACATCTGCTCGTTCATCATGCGCGAGCAGCCGGCAGCGGTGCTGAAGCGCCTGGAACAGGCGGTGCTGCGCGGTGATCGCATCGTGGTCTCGGCTGTGACGTATGCCGAGATGCGCTTCGGCGCCACCGGCCCGAAGGCCTCGCCGCGCCATATTCAGCTGGTCGACGCGTTCTGCGCGCGCCTCGATGCCATCCTGCCCTGGGACCGGGCCGCGGTGGACGCCACGACGGACATCCGGGTGGCGCTGCGCCTCGCCGGGACGCCGATCGGCCCGAACGACACGGCCATTGCCGGGCACGCTATCGCGGCCGGCGCCATCCTGGTGACGAATAATACAAGAGAGTTTGAGCGGGTGCCTGCCCTGGTGCTGGAAGACTGGGTGAAGTAAACCCCTCTTTTCGACGTCAGGAGGTAAAGGCTCCAGGAAACAGCCCGTACACGGGCTGTTTTAGCAGATATCTACAGCAAGCTGTCCTGGACTGTAGCGTGTCTTAAAAGATCAGACTATCAGGGAGCGAAGGTCTCTCTTCCGAAATTATGGCGGTAAAAACAGTGGATCAGGCGGTACGAGAAACCGAGCTCTGGTTTGCTGCCGGTGGCAGGGCGATTATATTGTCACATTCCGTAATAACGTACTCCGGGATGAGATCAAATCTGGACGGATCCAGCTGACAGATGAATTCATTTTCAATGTGGTACGTTTCGTTAACGAATTTTCGTATTACCGGATGGTCCTGATCCAGTTCCAGTAAACGAAATACCTGCAGTTTTTCATAGCCGTTACGACAGCGATGGTACAGGTGTTTTATTTCATCTGGGCTGCTGACGAGAGCCTGAAGTCGCGGGTAATCAAAGCTGTCCACATACTCCCGGATATCCTGCCGGGCCTGCTGAAGTTTCTCAGGTGCCATTTCGGGGTAGCCCGTGCCCGCAGCTACTGGCTCGCGATGATCCAGCGGGACGATGCGTCGATGGAATAGATTGGACAGGAGCTGATAAGCATCGCCACTTTCGTCAACGATTTCAAAGTAGCGGCGAAGATAGATGAGCTTAATGATCTCCTCACAGTCTGCTGACTCGACGATGGATTTGCAGATCTGCATGAACGTCATGATATCGCCGTCGTTAACGGGTAATTCCTCCAGGACTCCGGCAGACAGACGCAGGCAGGAGGCGGTCACCAGATTATTGAACAGTTTTCTGACCGACTTCAGCGTGTCAATCACTGGCTCCACGTCATGCGTCAGCATGAGTACAGTCCGGTTCTTCAGGCATTCTCCGCTTGCGCGCCTGAACAGCATTTCGAGAATGGCGAACTTCTTGTTTTTGTCGAAAGAGGAGATGGGATCGTCAAGGATAATCAGTCCCGGATTTTTTGACAGGCATTCATACATGAACAACACAATCGCAAAGGCGTTCCGTTCTCCATAGCTGAGATGCTGGCTGCCACCGCTGACGTACCCGTCAAAATCCATGTGTCGTAGTCTGAGTTTTCTCTGGTCTCCCTCACCGGCAATATCCACCCTGTATTTATAGCCTGCATAAGTAAGGAAATTATTGATGTTTGTTTTGTGCTGTGCAATCAGCCGGACCATGCTGTCCCGGTGCCGATTAATCCTTCCTTGCAGCGGTCCGGCAAGGTTTATCAGGTCCTGAAGGGCCGCGTTCAGTCTGTTGGTGATCCCCTGCGTGTGTTCGCATTGCAGATCGGGGAAGAACTGCAGGTCAATCAACCTGGCAGTGAGCACCTCCCGAATGTTCTGCTGTTCCTGCAGGCTGAAAACATTCAGGCCTCTCAGCGCAGTAAGTTTCTCTGTCAGCGTGTCGGTCTGGCGTTTAAGCGCCACCAGGTACTCGATATGTTCGGCTTCTGGACCGTTCTGAAGCAGGGTGATGGACAGAAGGCGTTCTCTAGCCTCCTCCGTCAGGTAATTACCGAGGTTTTCCACTAGTCTGATGATAGCGGTCAGGTTTTTAATGGTGGATTTATCGTATTCCTCACTGACCTGGCGGATTTGCGCTTCCTTTTCCCTGATATCACCAGTACAGAACGGACAACAGCCATCTGAAATGGGTGAAAACTCGAGTCCCTTTGTCTGCCAGTCAATCCAATCAACGCGACGTTCACTGCGGATGTAGGGTTGATAGTTCTCAAGACCAGCCGGAATGTGGTGTATTTTATTTCCGCCTGATAGTCCTCTCATACCGGTAGAAGAACGTGAAATCCCGGAACTGGTTGATTTGAAGGCATTACTGAGTTCCTGCAGATGGTCTATCAGCGAGTTAAGCTCGGCATGTTCCGTGAAAACCTCCCGGATCGTTTGTGTCATCTCTTCTATTTCACGCTCTCTTTCCGCATGGGCTTCATTGCGGATAAGAATATTAAAGCTGTCACTAATGAGCTCGTCCGGTTGGAACGTAAACTGACCGACGTATTCCTCGTTAAAGCACATCACATCCCCAATCCCGTCAGCACCGATTACAGTGGGCCCGGCTTTATCGGGATTTCCTCCGCGCAGCCGGAAGGGCATCAGTGCCTGCAGTCCTTGTGTATTGTTCTGAGCCGCACAGCTTATGGCCCGTGACAGCGTACTTTTACCGGTACCATTAGGCGCAAACTTAATGTTAAGTTTATCGGGCGTAAGAATGATACGGGCTCGTACGATGTTATTGCAGTGGTGTATTTCAATGTCCATTTATCTGTCCTTTGCCAGTTATTCTGGGGGACTTCATATCGTGCCGCAATATGTGCCCGCATGCCGTGATGCAGATACATAATTGAGTCTGAAGGTAAACAGACAGCAAAAGCGTGATTTCAGGTAGTTTACTTCCACTTAATGCTCCAATTATAGTGTGCTTCAGTCATATACCCAGAGAACGTCAACGATGCGCTCAGCACGCCTTTTATTATCTGTAATACCGTTGCTTCTGGTAGCCTGTACCACAACAAAATCAACTGAGTCGGGTAAACCAACCGCCTCATCAGAAAAATCAGTAGATCTATTAGGGGAACTACGTGCCGGGCCGAATGCACCTGATGCAAAAAACCTAACACCTAAACCATAAGCAACAGGGTAATAAGCGGAACTTCCCTAAATAATCTGTTTTACGATATCAGTCTATGGTCGGACCGTCATAACCCCGTTGCCGCTGAGAACGCTCCAGCTCCAGCTCTTTTTCGTGCTGTTGTTGCTGAGACATCTGTTCGGCGGCTACCGCCATCTCATGACGCTGCACGACTCAGTTACCCACTCAAGCGTCGCGATAGCTTTCGCTAATCGCGTGTACTGGTGCAATATTTGCCGCTACCAGCGGCTGCGATCAGGAAAGTCTTTTTCATTGAGTTTGTTCTTTTATGTGAATTGTTCGCACATCACTCCCCGCATACACTTTGCAGGTATGACGGTTTGGCCGTGGTTCCGATTCTGCAATGCCGCCGTTGGCTAAATTAAAATCCATATGCCCGGATACGGACGCGTTTAGCGTAGCGGGGGAGCCGTCAACCGAGAGGATCATGCAATCCGCATCTATTTCTACGGTGTGCTCGCCAATTTTGTACAGTCGACCAGCGGGCTGGCCATCGTCGGCCATTGCGAACGTAATACCTGCCGCCACTATGGCGGCTATCAGTAAAGTCTTTTTCATAATCTTGCCATTAGCACAAAGGAAATTGTTAATGATGGTCAATTATTGACCTTGACGTACAATAATTTTCGATATCCAAACTAACCCCCTATAGTGTGACATGCAAGATAGCTGCTCTCCAGGACATGCCAAATGAGTGGAAAGATCAGTACCGTAAGGGAGAGCGACGGAGGACTTTACTTTTGCTGCGGGATAAGCGTCCAGCGGATGGTTTCCATCAGAAGTTGATAGTGCACAGACGGGCTTTTATCCAGCCGCAAACCCTTCTCCCAGCATTCATCCGAAAATTTTTCCGCTTCATTACCGTTACGCTCTATAGGCAGTGGAAAAAAGAGCGCGTATGGTATCTGGACACACTATAGCACCCTCGCGGATCAATGATGGAGTCGCATAAACAGGAACTATTGTTTTTTACAGATGATAAAAATATTCAAATCTGGCATGAACCAGGCATCAACAACCTGAAATTAATACTGAATAGGGAACAGGGATTATGAGTTTTTTTCTTAAATCATTAGCCGCAGGTGTTTTTACGATAGCCAGCTTCAGTGTTGGGGCTACAACTGCTCCTGTTTTAGACACAACGCCACAGATGGCCTATGAGGATATCTCTCGCTCCTTAACTGAATTGCAGCCGATTACGTTTCAGTCTGGAGTGGAAAAATATAAAATATTAGTTTTTGTAGATAATCAGTGTGTTTATTGCAGCTATGTTGTAAAAAACATCAAGAAATACACTGATGCAGGGCTGACTATGTCATTTCTGACGGTGGTTCCATCATCCATCAAAGACTCAGTCATTGAAGATATGGGACGAGTATGGTGTGCATCAGATCGTCAGAAAAGTTTTCAAAATGCGATGGCCGGTTTTTTGCCAGACAATGATAGCTCAGAAAAATGTAAAAATCTGGTGATTAAACAATCTGAACTTGCTGATAGACTGGGCGTTACAGTAACTCCTGCTATGGTAGTGCTGGAGCCGTCTGTGCATACTTTCCTGGGTAGTGTTTCTCCAGATAAAATTCTCTCTGAACTCCAGTAAAAGGACTAAGCGAATGGTTACCTGGAGATGAAAACTGGAGTTTCACATGAATTTAAGAGCGTTCTCAGCCCCCATACTCACCCTGGTGCTACTTATAACAGCCTGTTCAAACCATACTCAAAAAACAAACGTCAGGGTAATGCCCGGCAACGATAAATCAGCGGAAGTTGATGATCTTTTAGGTAACCTAGGGTCTCCAACATTTCCCCCGGAGCATTCAAAAATAGTCGTATATGCAGCACAAATACGGAATGCCATTGTTGCCGAAATGTACGAACCCGATGCGTATAAAGGAAAAACCTGCTCTATTCGTATCTATCTTCAACCTGATGGTTCAGTGAACAGTGCGACAGCGAAAGAGGGTGATGCAAAATTGTGTAAAGCAGCCATTTCAGCGATTACACGAGCGAAAATACCCGCCGCACCAGATAACGGAACATATCAGAGGGTCAAAAATGCCGCTCTTGATTTCAGACTATAGAAATGAAGTTTGAGGTGGTTATTGAGGAAATGCCCTATTGTGATCTATCCGTAATCCGTTTTTTCATCGCAAAGGTCGGGTTGTTGCAGCGACACTGATATGTCGCTGCAAGCTTTGCGATCTCAATGTAATTGACTGATATTTAACATAAAACGCATTAAGCGTAGTTGCACTGCAGTGGCTAAAGATTGGTGAAAGACACCATTAGACGCTAAAAGGAATTTTAAAAAGCTCAAACGTATTGAACGCAATTTGAACATCATGCTTTTTAATTTTGGTATTAGTATATTTATTTGAGTCATCTACCAACTGAGAGATGATTTTTTTATCTTGCTTGTTTATTTTCATACCAAAGTAGATGCCAGTCATTTGTTTTCTATCGAAACTGTAAATGCCAGATTTTTTCTTTTTTATAACTCTAACCTCTTGTTCGTATTCCCAAACCTTTGCTTTAACCAAGCAAGCATTAGTCCCTGTGGTATCTGAGTTAGTTAGTCCATCATTATCAAAAAGAGATGGTCTATTGTTTGAATAAATTACATCTAATGGTATAAGTGTAGCAGTATCTTCTTCTGGCTTTAAGTTTATAAACTCCTCAATAAACCCTTCGGTTTCTTCAAACTTAAACTCAATCACGCAGCCTTGATGATCATCTGCGTAGTGTGCCCACATTGGTAATATAAATGGAGACTTACTAAAACATGCAATTGAAAAGTTTTCAGTATATACCCGTCTAAAATCCTCGGAACGTAGTTTTGTTCTGTGGGTTATTAGTTCTTTATGCCCAAGACGATATTTTTTTCTTTTATTTGAATATTGCCCATTAACTCTTTTAATGAACTTGTTAAAGCCTACATCAGGAACTGTGGGGTGAAAATCAAATGGGTCATTGAAATCCATAGGGTTTGTGAATTTCAAAGTACTATCTTTTAAAATTATCTTTGTTATTTCTGCTGATCTATATTGATAGAATTTTATCATCAAAATTATCCAATCAGAATTATGTTATATTTTTTTAATCTTAAGGTCACCAAATTCTTGAAACCCGTCTCTGGTGATCTCATCTGCTTTTGTAGCACGTTCATCCTGTCGCATCCAGACCCGGGCGGCTTCAGGTATCAGTACTGAAGCGCTAGTATCTAGAAATTAACCATATTATTCGTTTTCGTACAGTAAGATTGAAGCGTTCCGTGACGAGCTGCGCCACCGTTAAGGCTTCCGTTATCTAAATCCTGGTCCCTCAAGTCTCTCACACACAGCAGCAGACAGACTGCCTGAGTCATATTTATTCGTACAGTCGCTCTGATCTTTAACAAACAGAACAAAAGTCGTCAGAATCAGAGATACAATTAGGCCCGGTATTAATCCCTTAAAAGCATCCTTAACCTTCTTATCTTGCCTGTACCCCATAATACAAAAGAAAAATATGGGGAATGAATACAGCGCAAAATCCATTATATTAAACAAACCTAAGAACATTACCGGTAACGCCAGAATGGGACCGAAAATGAATGCGATAATGATTGTGACGATATACCCATTCATAAATCACTCCTTAATTAAATGCTGTCGAATTCATTATATGTTGTTCTTATTTAGAATGACAAACTGTATCGGTCAAAATTCCTCAATTAATGAATAATTAGTTACGATGCACGGCTAATTTTAAGGCTAATGTATGCGTACATTAGCTTTATAACACGGGTAATGACTCCAACTTATTGATAGTGTTTTATGTTCAGATAATGCCCGATGAC
>ERZ773111.516-NODE-516-length-25223-cov-5.101597_pt1 | contig 25223 bp, 18 predicted proteins | sample MGYA00580567_ERZ773111 | MGnify/ENA primary metagenome ERZ773111 (study PRJEB29015, sample SAMEA2737875) | human gut metagenome | biome: human gut; feature: human-associated habitat; material: faeces | place: China | collected 2012 ...
GCGGTTGTTTTCTTCTCGGTTTTTTTCTCCCGGGCAGCTGGCTTCGCAGCAGGAGCCTTCGGTTCTTCCGGCATGACCGTTACCCGGCGGTTGGAATTGTCTCTCAACACCGTGTAGACAATATCCGTAACCATCTGTTTCAGTTCAGACAGGAAGGTGGCTGCGTCGTAGTTTCTCCGTTCGATTTCCCGCAGTTTCTTTTCCCAGATACCGGTCAGCTCGGCCGATTTCAGCAGTTCCTCGCGGATGAGCTGGATCAGTTCGACTCCAGTCGGAGTGGCAATCAGGTTCTTGCGCTCCTTACGGATATAATGTCTCTTGAAGAGTGTTTCGATGATGGCTGCACGGGTAGAAGGGCGGCCGATGCCGTTCTCCTTGAGAGCATCGCGCAGTTCGTCGTTGTCGACAAGCTTTCCTGCCGTTTCCATGGCCCGCAGCAGTGTTGCTTCCGTGTAGGGACGCGGGGGCTGGGTCCATTTTTCATTCAACTGAGGCTGGTGCGGACCACTTTCTCCCTTGCTGAAGGCCGGCAGTACACTTTCTTCTTCCCCTTCCTTGCTTTCTTCTTCCGTATCTTTGGCGAAAATGACTCTCCATCCCGGATCCAGGATCTGCTTGCCGCTCACCTTGAATTCGATGCTGTCCGCTTCGCCCGTCACCGTTGTGGTGGAGAACTTGCAGTCCGGATAGAATACGGCAATGAAGCGGCGGGCAATCAGGTCGAATACCCGTTTCTCCATATCCGTAAGTCCCTGCGGCTGTACGCCCGTAGGGATGATGGCATGGTGGTCGGTCACCTTGGAGCTGTCGAACACTTTCTTCGACTTGAGCAGTTGCTTGCCGGCAAGCGGAGCAGTGAACCGTGCGTAATCCTTGATGCCTTCCAGAATCTTGGGACATTTGGGGTAGATGTCATCACTCAGGAAAGTCGTGTCCACACGCGGATAAGTAGCCACCTTCTTTTCGTAAAGCGACTGGATAAGCTGCAAGGTCATGTCGGCCGAATAGCTGAACTTCTTGTTGCATTCCACCTGCAGGGAAGTCAGGTCGAACAGGCGGGGCGGCGCTTCCGTACCTTTCTTGGCGGTGATGTCCGTGATGGTGAAAGGAGCATTCTGAATGCGTTGCAGCAGTTCCTCACCGGTTTTCCGGTCGGTAATGGGAGGAATTCCCCGGTTGGCATCCTCTTTGGGAGCCGCTTTCTTGCGGGCAGCCGGGTTCTCTTTTTCCTGTGCTGCTTCTTCTGCCAGTTCTTCATCACTCTTGCGGACGATGGCGGAAAAGAGCGTATCGCGGTAAAGGGTTTTCAGTTCCCAGTATTGTTTCGGAACAAAATTCTCGATTTCTTTCTGGCGGTTGACGATGAGGGCCAGTGTCGGAGTCTGTACGCGTCCGATGGAAAGCACCTGCTTGTTCTGTCCGTATTTCAGGGTATACAGGCGGGTTGCATTCATGCCCAGGGTCCAGTCGCCGATGGCCCGGCTCAGTCCGGCCTCATACAGAGGCTGGAATTCCTGCTGGTCTTTCAGGTGGGCAAAGCCTTCGCGGATGGCTTCTTCCGTCAGGGAAGAAATCCACAGGCGCTTGACCGGGCATTTGGCTCCGGCTTTCTGCATCACCCACCGCTGGATCAGTTCTCCTTCCTGTCCGGCATCCCCGCAGTTGATGATCATTTCGGCCTGTCCCATCAGGCGTTCGATGATATGGAACTGTTTCTCGATGCCCGGATCGTCAATCAGTTTGATACCGAAGCGGGGAGGAATCATCGGAAGGCTGCCGAGACTCCATGACTTCCAGGAAGGCGTGTATTCATGCGGTTCCTTCAGGGTACAGAGGTGTCCGAATGTCCAGGTCACCTGGTATCCGTTTCCTTCGAAGTATCCTTCCTTCCTTACTTTCGCACCGAGCACTTCGGCGATGTCATGGGCCACACTGGGCTTTTCGGCAATGCAGACTATCATATCGTATACTGAGTTTTAGCAGGGCAAAGGTAACGAAAAAAACGGCAGCTGACGTTAATATACATGAAAACAGCCTGTCATATTTGTGGTTTTATGTCTTTTGGTGTATTTTGGCAAAGAATTTGTTTGACAGTTTAAAACCATTAAGAAAAAAAGAATATGTTTATCTGGATTGTATTTATAGGCATTGCAGTTATCAGTTATCTGGTGCAGAGCAGCCTGCAGAGTAAGTTTGAGAAATATTCCCAGATTCCTTTGTCCAACGGGATGACGGGACGTGAAGTTGCGGAAAAGATGCTTCGCGACAATGGAATCTATGATGTGCGGGTAGTCAGTACGGGCGGAATGCTGACCGACCATTATAATCCGGCCAACAAGACCGTCAATCTGAGTGAAGGAGTCTTCAACACGTGCAGTGTAGCAGCTGCGGCGGTTGCTGCCCACGAATGTGGACACGCTGTCCAGCATGCCCGTGCCTATGCTCCTCTGCAGATGCGTTCGGCGCTGGTTCCGGTGGTTCAGTTTTCTTCGTCCATCATGTCGTGGATTCTGCTTGCCGGCATTCTGATGATCAAACCGTTCCCGCAGCTGCTGTTCATCGGCATTTGTCTGTTTGCCATGACTACCTTGTTCAGCTTCATTACTCTTCCGGTGGAAATTGATGCCAGCCGTCGGGCACTGGCCTGGCTGAGCAACGCCGGTGTGACGAGTTCCTACAATCACAGTCAGGCAAAGGATGCGCTCAAGTCGGCTGCCTATACATATGTGGTAGCGGCACTGGGTTCACTGGCAACGCTGATCTATTACATCACGATCTTTACCAATCGCCGCGAGTAAGCGGAAAGTCCGGCTGCCTGCATGGGAAAGGTGTGCCGGATTTCTGGTGTTTTTGTGCGATTATTCCAGTTAAAATCCGTATTTTTGCGGCAAAATTTTAAAGTATTATGGCAACAAAACCGGGAATACCTAAAGGTACGCGCGACTTTTCGCCGGTAGAAATGGCGAAGCGTAATTATATATTCGATACTATTCGTGAAGTGTTTTATCTGTATGGATTCCAGCAGATCGAAACCCCGTCTATGGAAAACCTGTCAACCCTGATGGGAAAATACGGTGAGGAAGGTGACAAGCTCCTGTTCAAGATCCAGAATTCCGGAGACTATTTTTCCGGACTGACTGACGAAGAACTGCTGAGCCGTAACGCAGCCAGGCTGGCCAGCAAGTTCTGTGAAAAAGGACTTCGTTATGACCTGACCGTTCCTTTTGCACGCTATGTAGTGATGCATCGGGATGAGATCACATTCCCCTTCAAGCGTTTCCAGATACAGCCGGTATGGCGTGCCGACCGTCCCCAGAAAGGACGTTACCGCGAGTTCTACCAGTGTGATGCAGACGTTGTAGGCAGCAATTCCCTGCTGAATGAAGTGGAACTGGTGCAGATGATTGACACGGTGTTCAACCGTTTCGGCATCCGCGTTTCCATTAAGGTGAACAACCGCAAGATCCTGACCGGTATTGCTGAGATCATCGGTGAGGCAGACAAGATAGTGGATATCACCGTAGCCATTGACAAACTTGACAAGATCGGGCTGGATAATGTCAATGCAGAACTGGCATCGAAGGGTATTTCGGAAGAAGCCATTGCCAAGCTGCAGCCGATCATTCAGCTGAAGGGTACGAACGCTGAGAAGCTGGCCACTTTGAAACAGGTGCTGGCCGGCAGCGAAACCGGTCTGAAGGGTGTGGAAGAAAGCGAATTCATTCTGCATGCAGTGGAAGGTCTTCATGTGAAGTCGGAAGTGGAACTGGATCTGACTCTGGCGCGCGGACTGAACTATTATACGGGTGCGATCTTTGAAGTGAAAGCGCTCGACGTGCAGATCGGAAGTATCAGCGGAGGAGGACGTTACGACAATCTGACCGGTGTATTTGGTATGGACGGCATGTCGGGAGTCGGAATCTCGTTTGGTGCTGACCGTATCTATGACGTGCTGAACCAGTTGGATCTGTATCCGAAAGAAGCCGTTAATGGTACGCAGCTGCTGTTTGTCAACTTCGGTGAAGCGGAAGCAGCCTATGTACTTCCGGTTCTGATGCAGGCAAGAGAAGCCGGTATCCGTGCGGAAATTTATCCGGACAGTGCGAAGATGAAGAAACAGATGGGCTATGCCAACAGCAAGAATATTCCGTTTGTTGCTCTGGTAGGAGAAACGGAAATGAACGAAGGCAAGGTAACCCTGAAAAATATGACTACCGGTGAACAGACTCTGGTGACACCGGAAGAACTGATTGCTGCTATCCGGAAATAATGGATCCCGGCTTTCGGCAGGAAGCACGGACAGATGGTGCGAAGGAAAAACTTCGGCTGTCTGTCCGTGTTTTTTCTGTTCCGGCAGATTACATCGAAAAGTAATCTGGTATTCATCCTCCTGTAATAAGCTGTCGCTTTCTTTGCATAGTCTAAAAATGTAGTTTAAAGTATTTATGACTATTCATAATCAGAAATCTATGAAAGGTGACGAAAGAGCAGTGGTTGTCATAGGTGGATTACTTCATATATAAGTTAATCAGAGTAAGTTATAAAACTTTTTTGCGTATTTTTACTCGCATTATAATGAGGTTGATGTTATCAACCTCAATGAGGATATATGAAAGAAATGGTATTAAGTATATTTTTATCAATTGAAGAAAACCTAGTCTGTTTAAACTCATAGCTCCACTGGTTAAGAGCAAAGCCAGAGCGAAACAGGTAAACAGCTTTGAAGAATTATATAGCCGAGTTCAAGATGATATACGTTCATTACAGCAAATGGGGAATCTCTTTAACGGTGCAAAAGGAGGAGCCCGGACCACTGACACAGAAGGAAGTGGAGCAAACAATAATGTCAGCAATAGACCTAAGTCTGGAGAACGGGGAAAATCCGTACGATCAGACAAAAAAGTCGGATCTGACAATGACATGGGAAGCACCGGTAATACTACCGTATCCGGACCAGAACAAGCTGAACGATCCACAGCAGAAGAAAAAGCTGACAAGGTGGATAATGCAGACAGACCAGATGCAGGAAGCGTTGAACCTGTTCAAGAGCAGCGAGGATCTGATAACGGAGGAAGTACCGGAGGAAGCCGGAATGATGGATCTGTCGTGCCTGATTCAAGAGATAATACCGGTGGAAGCAGACTATCAGTAAATATGAGTACCATTAAATTGTTTTAACCCGCGCACCCACGCAGGGTGCGACACAGCACTCCGAACAAAGCGGTTTCCATTTGTAAGGTTTCAATCCACGCACCCACGCAGGGTGCGACCACCCATGCGGGTACAGTTATGCCATAGAATTATGTTTCAATCCACGCACCCACGCAGGGTGCGACTCTGCGTGTTGTTGTTTGTCACGCTGGCTACACTGTTTCAATCCACGCACCCACGCAGGGTGCGACTGTATTTACCGATCCTCAATTTGGGATAAGTCTTGTTTCAATCCACGCACCCACGCAGGGTGCGACTTGATGATCACTTCCGGATTGACTCCGGCTTCCTGTTTCAATCCACGCACCCACGCAGGGTGCGACGTTTCCCATTTTCATCCATATCGCCCCATGACATGTTTCAATCCACGCACCCACGCAGGGTGCGACTCAAAGAAATCAGCCAATGCCTCTACTTTTTGCAGTTTCAATCCACGCACCCACGCAGGGTGCGACAATTTAGACAGCATGTCCTTCATTTCTTTAACTGTTTCAATCCACGCACCCACGCAGGGTGCGACGAACCCTCCGATGTAGCTTTGTAACAGCCAATATCGTTTCAATCCACGCACCCACGCAGGGTGCGACGAAACTTCCGGTTCCTTTTGTCAATCCAGTTGAGTTTCAATCCACGCACCCACGCAGGGTGCGACTAAACATCTGTTTTATAGGAACTCGCATTTGAAAACCCCTAAATCTTCAGTTTAGGGGATGAAAAATGTGGGGTAGCGCAGCTACCCTTGTTTTTCGATGTATTTTTTGATGGTTTCCTGACTGACATTTCCGACTGATGACACAAAATATCCATCCGTCCAAAATGTGTTTTCCCAGTAAAATACATGTATAAGGTAATTTTCATGTCTTTTCCAAATGGCAGTTGTTGACATTTGTTTTAGCCTCCTTACGATTTGCAGCGGAGAGAGTTTTGGTTCGCTGCATATCATCATGTGAATATGGTCTTTGTCGGTTTCCATGACCTCAATGTTAAAGTCTGACAGGTCTGATATGTTCTGCATGATTTGCTTCATGTCATATTCCACTGCTCCAATGAGTAGCTTCTTCCTGTATTTGCATACAAATATCACGTGATATTTGATGAGAAACTTCGAGTGGTTCTTTGAAATGTAATCTTTCTGTATCATGGTCTCATTTTAAATCGTTACTTTTGCCATATGTTACGTGCCTACAAATATAGAATCTATCCGACAGATGAGCAGAAGGTTTTGTTTGCAAAGACCTTCGGCTGCTGCCGTTTTGTCTATAATTGGGCATTGAACCTGAAAATCACAGCCTACAAGGAACGCAAGGAAACGCTCGGCAACGTATACTTGACCAATTTGATGAAGAGCGAGCTGAAGGTGGAGCATGAGTGGCTTTCTGAAGTCAACTCCCAGTCCTTGCAGAGTTCCTTGCGTAATCTTGATACAGCCTATACCAATTTCTTTCGCAACACCAAGGCTGTCGGTTTCCCACGCTTCAAGAGCCGCAAGGACAAGCAGAGCTTCCTTTGCCCACAGCATTGCCGTGTGGATTTTGAAAAAGGAACAATCACAATCCCCAAAGCGAAAGATATTCCTGCCGTGCTGCACCGCAGGTTCAAGGGTACGGTGAAGACTGTCACTATCAGCATGACCCCTTCGGGGAGATACTTTGCTTCCGTTCTGGTGGACACGTCCATGCAAGAAATGAAGCCTTCCGAACCGATGCGTGACACGACCGTCGGCATTGACTTGGGCATCAAGTCGCTTGCCGTATGTTCTGACGGACGCACGTTTGCCAACCCCAAGAACTTGCAGAGAAGCTTAGACCGCTTGAAGTTGCTACAAAAGCGGTTGAGCCGCAAACAGAAAGGTTCTGCCAACCGCAACAAGGCACGCATCCGTGTAGCCCGGCTACAGGAACACATAGCTAACAGCCGTAAGGACAGCCTTCACAAAATCACCCATGCACTCACGCACGACAGCCAAGTGCGCACTATCTGCATGGAAGATTTGAACGTGAAAGGGATGCAGCGTAACCACCATTTGGCACAAGCCGTAGGAGATGCTTCTTTCGGTATGTTCCTAACTTTGCTTGAATACAAGTGCAGTTGGTATGGCGTGAACCTCATTAAGATAGACCGCTTTGCCCCAAGTTCGAAGACCTGCGGCAAATGCGGCCATGTGTACAAAGGATTGAATCTTAGCGAGCGCAGTTGGACATGCCCGGAATGTGGTACACATCACGACCGGGACTTCAATGCCGCTTGCAACATCAAGGAATTTGGCTTGAAAGCCCTACCCACGGAGCGTGGGAAAGTCAAGCCTGTGGACTGTCCTCTTGTGGATGACCGACCTCGTGTCCTAAAAAGCAATGGCAGGAAGAAGCAGGAAAAGAGAGGAGGTATTGGTATCTCCGAAGCCGCTAAATCTTTAGTTTAGCGGTAGTTCACCTTGCAATACAAAGTTAGGTTTCAATCCACGCACCCACGCAGGGTGCGACCAGACGTTGCCGCCCAGGACTTCTGCCCTGTTAATCGTTTCAATCCACGCACCCACGCAGGGTGCGACAGGCAATGTTCCTTACAAGAAAAACTCAGCGGTAGTTTCAATCCACGCACCCACGCAGGGTGCGACCAACATTACAAAAGTTTTAGATTCATAATCACAAGTTTCAATCCACGCACCCACGCAGGGTGCGACATCAGCTAACGGCGATGATAACTGGGAAGCAATGTTTCAATCCACGCACCCACGCAGGGTGCGACCATTAATACACCTGCATAGTTAGGTGCTACACGAGTTTCAATCCACGCACCCACGCAGGGTGCGACTATGCTTCCATCAATGGCATAGTCATTTACCGAGTTTCAATCCACGCACCCACGCAGGGTGCGACTCTTTTAATCTCTGGAAGGAAGACAACAACTGCTGTTTCAATCCACGCACCCACGCAGGGTGCGACATAGCTCCAGCGTACCCGTCATTTGGATTTGTAAGTTTCAATCCACGCACCCACGCAGGGTGCGACTGTGGAAGTGAAATTGATGTAACTTTACCCTGTGAGTTTCAATCCACGCACCCACGCAGGGTGCGACTTTTACGGAGTAATCTTCCGATACAATGTGTGTTGTTTCAATCCACGCACCCACGCAGGGTGCGACAGAAACCACTGATGAGATTAATGAATACTGGCTTGTTTCAATCCACGCACCCACGCAGGGTGCGACCTTACATACTTGTAATGGCAATTTCTCAAGTTGTGTTTCAATCCACGCACCCACGCAGGGTGCGACTACAAGAGAAGGTGGGGCAACAAGCCTAAGACGGTTTCAATCCACGCACCCACGCAGGGTGCGACTGCAGCAAGCAAATCAAATGCTTCTCTTGACATGTTTCAATCCACGCACCCACGCAGGGTGCGACTAAACTTACGCAAAAATCCGGTAACACTCTTATAGTTTCAATCCACGCACCCACGCAGGGTGCGACTGATTCTTAGATATGTATCAGTTTTCTAGATATTTAAACTGTAGCTTTTGCGAAATTAATAATTAAGATACAGTTCTGATTATATTATACTAAATGTAAAAATGTAATTCCTTATATTTCAATATGTGCGAAAACTCAAGGAAACGTGTATTACATAAGTTTCGCACTTTAGATAATCATTACATCATTTACATCGTATGATGTTTCTTTCCCTAAAACTTCTACTCTTCTGGCTATGTTTCGATTAAGATAATAAAACCTGACACTATCTTGTTTTGTATCAATAACATTGCCAATTATATTTTTTAATGTACAGAGCTGTGCTTCAGTAACCTCACACTCAAATACAGAATTTTGTACTCTTTGCCCATAGTTAAGGCATGCTTTAGCCACACATCGTAAACGACGAGCGCCTTCTTTACTTGTCGTGTCCACATCATATGTTACTAGAATGTACATAATACACTATTTAATTAAAAATACAGGATAATCATCAATATCTTCTCTGATATATCTCGCCATTAACATCGCTTGTACATACGGTAGTAGGCCTATTTCAATTTTTTCATTAAGATATGGATGGATAATAGTTTCTCGTTTTCTATTCTGCCAGGCAGAAATAAAAATCTTTTTTCCTTTGTCGGACATTACTACTCCATTATCACCCTGATAAAGAAATTCTTTAGAAGAAATCTGCCTTTTATTTATTAGAGATAACACAAAGCGATCGCCGAGATATGCGCGTAATTCTTCCATCATGTCCAATGCCAATGACGTACGTCCCGGACGTAGTGTATGGAGAAATCCAACATATGGGTCAAGACCTATAGTTTCAAGTGCGGCAGCAACATCATTGGCAATTAATGTATAGGCAAACGATAACATAGCATTTACCGCATCTTGGGGAGGACGGCGATTGCGCCCTTGAAAAGGAAAATCGACTTTCTGGTTGAGTATTAAAACCGGTAATACTTCAAAATAAGCATTAGAAGCCAGACCTTCATAACCTATCAGTGTCGTTTTGTCCGGAGCTTGTAAAGCATCTCGTTTTGCACGCTCCAGTGTCTGAATGGCTTGATTAACATTTTCGTTTTCTCCGTAGTCGCGGATATATCTCCTTAGGATATTACGGTAATTTTGAATCTTTCCACCAATCATTAACTGTGAAACATGCAATGACCATGCTTCATCATCAGCTAACTGATATTGTTTTTTACGTAATAAAACATTGCCTTTTGTTGCGCTTTGTACTCTGCTTATAAATTTTCCATGTGGAGAAAGGAATGTAAGCGATATGCCACTATCACTGCATAATTTCATAACACCTGGACTTGCTCCCATATATCCAAATGTAACTATACTTTCAATATTAATAGCAGGTATACGGAATACTTCTTCCTGATTAACAGACACGACGATATTTAGCCCATCTTTGCTGATATAGGCATTCGGTGTTGTTACATATAAAGTGTTCAATAGTTTTCTCATTGATATAAGCTTTTATCAAGATATGTATTTACCATAGTACAATTTTTTGTAATCTTGGGCATGCAGATATCTATTAGTGAACATTTTTCACAATGTTTGCCATATTCTGCTTTAGGGATCACAGATTTTGCAAAAACATCATGCATTTCGTGGGCGCAATGTTTTGCAATATCACGCAGTTCCTCTGTTATGTCTACATCTATTCTGTGGCGTAGTTCTCCATAGAAAAATACGCCGTGAGATATATGGATGGCATACATTTCTTCTAGGCATATTGTTTGTGCGGCTAATTGTACTTCATCTATTTCATTCCTTTTAGGCTTGCCGTGTTTGTATTCTACAACAATAGGCTTCCATCTTCCCGGATATTTGGGATGATGAATCGTATTTTCAGTGGACTGAGACGGAAATAACTCTATGGCATCTGAAATGCCATAGAGTCCTAGCTCACGCGAAGCAATATTCACGGCACGTAATGTTATCTGGTCGCCACATTTTTGCCGATAGAAAGGGTCATCTACGTGCTTGTGAAGAATTTGTCCTTCTATAGTGAGGCGATTGTCATTCCATTGCTGTTCAATATGTATCAATGCCCACTGCCGGGGACAGAATCGGAAATGCTGAATCCCCGATAACATTAACATATCATCTTCGCTATACATTCTTTATACTGGTATTATATTAATTCTTCAAGGACTATATTAGCCGGAATGTTATTCTTGTCGATAGTAACTGAATAGTCGCTAAAAGAACGCGGTGCTCCATCGCAAACTTTTTCAACTTTTACCAGATCGAACAATTTATTGGCAGGAGCATTGCCCAGCATAGAGTCGTGTTTGAAAACAATCAATTTTTGTGCACTCATTAATCCACGAGCAGCCGAGCGGTCTACATCGAACATGTTTTTTAATGCATCCCAAAACAACTCCAAATCTTCTTCGGAAAATCCGGTTTGCTGAGCCAGATTGGCTGAAATAAAGCCATGACATACGTATAGACCGTATGGAACAGTGGCTTTACGACCTTGTATACCGATTTGTTCTTCGTATGGTTTCTCTTCATCACGAGCTGCGCATACAGTTAAGGCATGTTCTTCAGGAACAATTAAATCTTCCGAACGGGCAAATGTCATCTGTACTGCTCCACGTACTTGCCCAGCATTTGCACCAGTAGAGAGAACTGCGCCAAAAGTTCTTACATCAAAAAAGCGTTTGCACATAGCTGTTCTACCAGCAGATACTTTATCACTTGGGGCTTTTTCTTTTAGCTTAAGATCTATTCCAAGATCTTCTTTGTACATTTTACGAATTTCTCCATTAATAAAGGTCTCTTCTCCTGATAACTCTTTGGATTTTATTAAAATGTCATTGCCTGCTTGTCCTGCACAAGCTATTTGCACATAATTTCGTACTTTACGTTTTAAACAAACATCTGTAACCAACCCCATTCCAGTTTCTGGGTCTACTCGCGGAAGATTGCCTGCATCTGGGTCACCATTAGGGTTTCCATCCTTAACATCAAATATATAAATAAAATCGATTCTGTTCTTAATTTCTGACATAATAGTATTGTTTATTTGTTATTATTCTTCTGTTGTATTAATCTCTTTGTCGTTTTTTTGATGGTAATAACCTAAAAAGAATCTGCCCTGATCTCCTAAATTTAAAGCATTTGGAAAATCTTGGATCATGGCCATTATTTCTTTTTTCTTGTTGTCAAAAAATACAGCCAAACCTTTCTTGTCTTTAGCTAATTTACTATAGTGGCTATTTGATAGTTTTAAAATTGTTGGAAAAACTGAAGCAGGTGTAGATGATGCTGCATTCATATAATTGGAGCGGATAGAATCCTGTTTATTGGCAGCGTATTGTAGATTTTCTAGGACGGCAAATAGTCTTCCACATAAATACCCTTCGTTTTGATTTTCTTTGTCTAACATAATATTGATTTTTTTGTTATTATTATTTAGTCTGTTTAGATATGCTTTTATAATGGCAGCACGTACTATGTTTATGGACTGTTCGGCACGTATACGGCGGATACATGCTTGGAATAGAGAATTAGGATAAGGCAAACCTTGAAAAATACTTTTTACCACAGCTTCAGGAAGGTTGGGGGTAACATTACTTAATTTCCCTTCTAAAGATACACTTTCCAAGATGGAATATAATCCTATATACGGTTTTTTCTCTTTACGAGTACCTATAATTGCCATATCTTTGAAATGTTGGCTGATTACCTTTGCAAACTCGCGTAGTGGAATTTCACTCCAATATACAACAGCTATCCGGGCTGCATTGGGTGCTAATCCGAGTATGAAAAATTTGTCATCTTTATTGGCTGATAATTTGCCATTATAAATAGACATAAAGACATTCTTGACTAACTCTATACGTTTGTTTGGATCTTCATCTTCAAGTTCATTATGGGCAAATAAAGTAAATATTCCATTCTCCATTGCTTTTGATGCATCGCTATTAGAAGAACTCCAAAAAAGGAAAGTACGTGTATAGTTTGCTTTGCCTATTGTAAATTTATTTTGTGACTTTTCTTCGATTAATCTTTTAATAGCTGTAGAAAAAGCAAATTCAGCTTCATACGAGATAGGAGCATTATATGCTTGTGATTTCCCATAAGAATCATATCCTTGATTAGTTTGAAAAGAAACCAAGCTAGCAGATGATTTACAATTTAATATTGGTGTGGGAGTTACTTTTCTAACGATATCAGTTTTATTACCAGTAATAAGACAAATGCCCTTTTGGCTTGTATCTTTTTCTACATAATTCGATAATATCGGTTTACTAGCAATAAGGGAAATTGCACCTTCAAGTTTAAATGAAACATTAACATCAGGGTCCTTTTCTATTTGTTGCCAAAGAATATCGTTGCGTAACAAGGGTAGCTGATTTTTTTTATAAAATTCAACAACCGCTTTAAAGTCTTCATCTAATGTGTTGTCATAAACTTTCTTACATAGAGATACGAATGCTAAGTGCTTTTCATGTGCAGAAGCATAACTTTTTTCCCATTTCTCCACTTTTTTCTTATCTTGACTCTCAACATCACTTAAAGGTATACTTGCTTTTGAATAGTCAATGGCATACATGCATTTATCCCAAAACAAAAATGGGGTTATGGAGTTTGTATGAACACCATAAGGTAAAACAAAGATTTTTCCTTTTCCTGTTTCATCTCGATTATCTTCTAATCTTACAAAATTCCCATTTTTTTGAATAATTATAACAAAAGAAATGCGAGAGTTCATCCAACCATATAATGGTAATGAATTTGGATTTTCAAGTAGTGATCTGTTATAATAATCATATAAAGCTTTTAGTATCATCTCAACACCTCCTCACTGTCTTTATTAGGTACTACAATAACGCCTTGCTCCATTTTGGCACGATAAAACATTGCGTCCGGGTTTTTAGGATTTTTGTCAAAATCCATATCATAGAGCATAACTCCCAAATCTCTGTCTTCATTTAACGGGGAAGTAAGATCCTCTGTCGTATCGATATATTTCCAAGAGGCAGAAAACTCGCGGCATCCCAAGTAGGGTTGCGTAAAACATTGTCCTTGCGATGCTCTTCTTTCAAACATCTGATAATATTTCATTGGGTTTTCATCATTGCCTGGTTGATGCTTCCCAAAGGCTTCTTTGGAACGGTTTTTTACCGGAATAAACACCAGTTTGGCATAAATCCGATAGCGTACGTCTTTCAGTAATAAGGAGTTTTTCTGCTGGCGTTTATCTTCTATATAAATAGGAGACTTTCCGGCAACAGCTCCCACCTCATTCCTACGTATAGTTGTCCACTTTATGGGATTTATAACTTCTATTTTTGTTATTTGCCACCGCATGGCGTAGCGCTTGAAAAGTATGGCCTCAAAAATAGCACGTGCAGCCGAGGGCGTAATGACATCGTAACTTACACGTTCTACTTTCAACTCCGGACGAGTAAAGCAGGCCCAGTCGCCCCACACTTCTAGACAGTATTCTTTGTCAGTGTATTCCATTTTATAGTTGATTATCGTTGTTTTCCACTAAGTATGCTGATTCTTATTTTCAAATAATTATTAGTTAATCTTATGCCATAAGCACTTCCTCCATCCAATGATTGTCCAGACTTATGCCTGTATCCTTATTGTATTGAGCCCTGTCTGATAGTACATATATACCTGTCAGGACTTCTTCGATGGCACCATATTCATTTAATTTCTTGAAATCAGAACGACGGACACCGACTGTGTATTGGGCCAGTTGTTTCATTAAAGAATAGGTACAGCCTTCTTCTTTTAATTGAGCTGCAAGGTCCATGCTGCTTTCCCATGGTACAATTACACTTATACTGTCGTCATCAATTAATTTGAATGCTTCTGATGCTTGTTTAAAATTGATTTCATCGTGTTTGTAAAGATAGTCTTTTATTCCTTTTTTATCAAAGGTTTCTCTGCTATATAGTTGTAAAAAATAAGCTTTCATTGTAGAGGAAGCAAACCAGTCGCTGTGTACCGGTAAGCTTATTCGCGCATTGTTTGCTGTTCTTATTGCTCCATAAGGTACGCGTCCTTCTGCGCTCAGGCTGAACACAAATGTTTGGCCAGTTTTATTTTTTCCTTCACGATTGCAGCGTCCTGCTGCCTGTAGGATTGAGTCCAGACCGGCTTCCTGACGGAATACAACTGGGAAATCAATATCTACACCTGCTTCAACGAGCTGGGTCGCAATAATCCGGATTACAGGCTGAGACTCATCTCCTAATATCTGTTTAATAAGGTGGATGGTTTCGCCAATGTGGGCGGGGCACATCATTCGTGAAAGATGGACTTTTAATTCGCTATCAGGCAGACGGTCGTATAACTCTTTGGCATCTTTTCGGGTATTTACAATGCATAGCACTTTGGGATATCTGGATAGCGTTGCTGCTATTTCATCGTATGTTTTTCCTGTATTATCGATTTTCAACTCTACCCGGCGAAGCTTCTCATGTAAGGCAAACTCTGGTGGAATGATTTCTGTGATATGTTCTATCCCTATAAAATCTTCTCTTGGATTAGTCCCTTTTATCAGGCCATTAAGTACAGGCTGGCTGGCGGTAGTGAACAAGATGGATACACCGAAAAGTTTTTGATATGCTTTCATCGCATCTACTATGGGTTGCAGGAAGTCGATGGGTAATGTCTGGACCTCATCCAGCAGAATTACTGCGTTTGCAATATTGTGCAGTTTACGGCATGATGATGGCTTGTTGCTGAACATAGATTCGAAAAGTTGTACATTCGTTGTTACAATAATCGGATAATCCCAATTGTCTGTTGCCAGCTTTGCCTTCTCACGCTTTTCTTCATCCTTGATTTCATCCGGGTTGAAGTTACTATGATGCTCCAATACGTTTTCTTCACCAAAGATTTGCTTTAAGATTCCTGCTGTTTGCACAATGATACTGGTATATGGAATGGCTATTATGATACGATTCATGCCGTGTCTTATTGCATGCTTCATTGCCCATACCAGTGAAGATAGTGTTTTGCCACCTCCAGTCGGTACGGTGAGGCTATAGAAACCTCGTTCGCCTGCTGACATCTTGTCGCATTGCTCCATTACTTTTTTTCGGATACGGTTTACTTCGGTGTCGGCAGCCTTAGACTGTAATGCTTGTATATATGCTTCCAGTGAGGGTAATAAATCAGCAAGGGTAGCAGAACAGTCGCGTTTCTGCCATGAAGCTTTGTCCATGAACTGTTCGGTATCCAGTCGGTCTGCATCTATTAAACAAGAATAAAGCATGCGCGAGAGATGGTGTAAATATTTCAAGTCAATTTTGTTTTGAATGAAAGGAGATGCTAGAAATTCTTTGTGGAGCAATGCCGTATCTATATTGATATTTGCCGTATCGATTTCTTCAGGAATTTGCTTTTCTTCTAGAATATTTTCCAGATCAATCCAATCGTGCAGTCCTGTATGGTGTGATACAATTGGATTTGCAAGAAGATTGAGAATGTCCTTTCCCATGAGATTCTTTGCTATTATTCCTCCTACGAATGCGTGCTGGTGATTCTCGTAGTACTTTTTCCCAGATATTGGGATATTGTTTGCCAGACGTATGTATTGTTGGAATGCTGCACGTTCCTTGCCTTTGTCATGCAGCATTCCTAAAGTATATCCCCAATAGGAAAGCCCGAATTCTTTGGCAAACTTTGATGCGATTGTAGCCACTCCTTTTTGGTGCTCTTCATTGGTCTGTATTACATATTGTCCATCTTCCTTGCTTATATAAAGGTGCGATATGATTTTGTTTTCTGTTTCCATTTTCCTTGTTGTGCTTGTATGATTTTTTAAAGGTAAGGATTTATTCGTATCTGGCAAAATGAATTTAAGTATTCTCCTAAATTATTTATGAGGTTGTATGTGATAAAGTTATGATTATTGTCTGCTATTTTGAAATTTTTCCGCGCTGGAAATATGAATGTAACAAGATTTTTCTTATTTTGCGGAAAAACAAGAAGAAATGGTTCAGAAGAAAAAAAATACTCCCTATCTGGAGAGAGATATCAGTTGGATGTACTTCAACCGACGTATTTTGCAGGAAGCCACCCGCCCGCATGTACCCTTGCTGGAGCGTATGGCTTTTCTGGGTATTTATTCCAATAACCTGGATGAGTTTTTCCGTGTGCGTATGGCTACCCAGAGCCGTATTGCCGAATGTACGGACAAGGCGGCAGCCAAAGAAAGCGAACATGCCCGCAAGCTGATCCGTCAGATCGGAAAACTGAATGCGCGTTATGTGGAAGACTATGAAAAAACTGTTGCCAGTGTGACGGAGGCGTTGCGCCAGGAAAATATTTATCTGGTGAATGATGCTGAAGTGACTCCCGAACAGCTGGCATTCATTCAGAAGTTTTATCGGGAAAAACTGAGCGGTTCGTTTGTACCCGTATGGTTCTCTGCCGTGAAATTGCTGGACAGCGAAACCGATGAAAGCATCTATCTGGCCGTAAAGATGATGCGTCAGGGTGAAAAACCGACACCGGACTATGCTTATCTGGAGGTTCCTGTTTCCTTGTGCGGACGTTTCATCCGTCTGCCGGATGCAGACGGAAAGAGCTATCTGATGTATCTGGAAGACGTGATCCGCTGCTGCCTTCCGCTTGTGTTCGAGGGACTCGGCTATACGGATTTCGAGGCATACGCGTTTAAGTTTACCCGCGATGCTGAAATGGAAATCGACAATGACTTGCGTAGCGGAACCTTGCAGAAGATTTCGAAAGGAGTGAAGAGCCGGAAGCGTGGTGAGCCGTTGCGGGTGATCTACGACGGACGTATGCCCAAGGATCTGTTGAAAAGAGTGTTGAAAAAGATGGATCTGGATGTCCTGGATACCGTATTGAGAAGCGGACGCTATCAGAATCACAAGGATCTGATGTGCTTCCCTGACTGCGGACGTGCCAACCTGAAATATCCGGCCTGGCCGCCGATTCTGAAGAAAGAGCTTGACGGTCTGGAAAGTCTGCTGGAAAAGATTCAGGAAAGAGATCGTTTCATCCATGTTCCTTATCATAACTTTGATTCGTTCATCCGCGTGTTGCAGGAAGCGGCTATCAGCAAACAGGTGACCAGTATCAAGATTACACTTTATCGTCTGGCGAAGGAGTCGAAGGTGGTGAAGGCGCTGATCGGTGCAGCCCGCAACGGAAAGAAGGTGACGGTAGTGATCGAATTGCTGGCGCGTTTTGATGAGGCTTCCAATATCAATTGGTCCAAGAAAATGCAGGATGCCGGAATCAAAGTGATCTTCGGTGTGGAAGGACTGAAGGTTCATTCCAAGATTACACACATTGCCATGAAGAGCGGACCGGATATTGCCTGCATCAGTACGGGAAACTTCCATGAAGGAAATGCACGTATGTACACCGACTGTATGCTGATGACGGCTTCACGCCGCCTCGTCAAAGAGGTAGATGCCGTTTTCGGATTCATTGAACGTCCTTACAGCCCGATCAAGTTCAAGGAACTGCTGGTTTCGCCCAACGAGATGAAGAACAAGTTTGTGGCGCTGATCAACAACGAGATCAAGAACAAGAAGGCCGGAAAGCCTGCCTATATCAAGATCAAGGTGAATCACATCACGGATCCCGTCATGGTGGAAAAACTGTATGAAGCTTCGCAGGCCGGAGTGGATATTGATCTGGTGGTACGTGGAAACTGTTCGTTGATGACCGGCATTCCGGGAGTCAGCAACAACATACGGATCAATGGAATCATTGACCGTTACCTGGAACATTCACGGATCTTTATATTCGCTGCCGGTGGTGAGGAAAAGGTATTCATCGGTTCTGCCGACTGGATGCCGCGCAATCTGGATAACCGTGTGGAAGTGGTGACCCCTGTATACGATCCGGCCATCAAGGGAGAAATGAAACGGATTGTGGAATACGGACTGAATGACACGCTTCAGGGACGTATCGTCGACGGAAAAGGCGAAAACAATTTCCGCGATACCGGCGAAGAAAAGCCGTTCCGTTCGCAGGAAGCTCTGTATGATTACTATGTAGCAGAAAACGAATGACCGGAGCCTTGCGACTACCGGCCGTCAGGATTAATAAGGAAGGAGAGAAACTATGGTTATTGAAAAACAGAACATTTGTGACGAAAATTATGCCGCTATCGATATCGGTTCGAATGCGGTACGTCTGCTCATCAAACATCTGGATGAAGATGAGCCGGAAGTGAAGTTCTCGAAGGTTTTGCTGTTGCGTGTGCCGATGCGTCTGGGATTTGACGTGTTTGCCATGGGAGAACTTTCACCGAAGAAACAGAAAAACATGATTCGGCTGATGAAGTCTTTCCGCCATCTGATGAAGATCTATGACGTGGCTGACTACCGGGCCTGTGCCACTTCGGCCATGCGTGATGCGAAGAACGGTATGGAGCTGATCAAGCGTATCCGGAAAGAAACGGGCATCAACATCGAGATCATTGACGGACAGGAAGAAGCCAAGATGGTGTACAACAATCACATTGAATACATGGAAGACCGCAAGGGAAACTATATGTATGTAGATGTGGGTGGTGGCAGTACGGAAATCAACCTGTTGTCACAGGGACAGCTGGTATGCAGCCGTTCGTATAATATCGGTACCGTCCGCATCCTGAACGCTGCTGTGAAGGATTCCGAATGGGAACGTCTGAAGAAAGATATGGCAGAAATTGCCCAGTCTTACCCTGGAACGAACATCATCGGTTCGGGAGGTAATATCAACAAACTCTATCGTCTGGCAGAAAAGAAAGACAAGAAAAACGAACGGATGAGCGTAGCGACACTGCACAGTCTGCACGACAGTCTGAAATGTCTGACTGTGGCTGAGCGTATGGAACGCTTCTCACTGAAGCCCGACCGGGCCGATGTAATCGTGCCTGCCGGTGAAATCTTCCTGACCATTGCCGATATCATTCATGCGGTTTACATTTATGTGCCTGTTATCGGTCTGGCGGATGGTATCATTGATGCTCTTTATGCGAACAAGAAGAAACTTTGATTTCCAGACATTTGAATTGAAAATAGAGGAAGGCGCAAAGCCGGTCGGACAGACTGGTATTCGCGCCTTCGGGCTTTTAAAAAAACGTTTCGGCGTTTTTAAGAAAGCTCGTCGCTCTTCTGCAGGCGGGGAGGGAACTTCTTCTTCGGGGTAATTCCCAGCTCCTTGAGCATTTCAGCCTGGCGGATGACATTTCCTTTTCCTTCCGACAACTGGCCGAGGGCGGTCTGATAAGCTTGTGAAGCATTATTCAGGGTATCGCCGATCTTTTCGAAGGTTTCGGTGAATCCGGCCAGTTTTTCATAAAGTACCGTACCTCGTCTGACTATTTCCTGAATGTTCTTGACCTGATATTCCCGTTTCCACAAATCCAGTGCAAGACGCAGGGCCGCGATCAGATTGGTGGGGCTCATGAGGAGAACTTTCTTCTGGTAGGCATAGTTCCACAGGTGAGTGTCTGTCTGGAGCGCCAGCACGTAGGCGGGTTCATTGGGGATGAACATCATGACAAAATCCAGTGATTTCGCATTATAGTGTGAGTAATCTTTCTGACTCAGTTCGTCAATGTGGGCTTTGACTGAAGCCAGATGGGCTTTCAGCCATTGTTCCTGCTCCTTGGGGTCCGTACTTGCTATGTAGTTGGCATATGCTGTGAGTGAAACCTTTGAGTCGATAATGACCTGGCGGTTGTCCGGATACACAACGAGAACATCCGGTTGCATGCGCTGTCCGTTTTCGTTCTTCAGCACTTCGCCGTTTTCATCTTTCAGAAACTCCTGCCGGAAATATTCTTCACCTTCACGCAGGCCCGAGTTTTCAAGAATGGTTTCCAGTATCATTTCTCCCCAGTTGCCCTGTGTCTTGCTTTCGCCCTTGAGGGCACGCGTAAGGCTGTTGGCTTCATCACTGATGCGCTGGTTCAGCTGCACTAGTTCCTTGATCTTGTCTTCCAGAGAGAAACGCTGTTTGGATTCCTTGTCATAGACTTCAGCCACCTGATGACGGAATTCCTTCAGATTTTCATCAAAAGGTTTCAGGAGCATGTTCAGCCGTTCCGTGCTCAGCTGACTGAAAGTTTCTGTTTTCTGCTGGAAGATTTTGTTGGCTATGTTTTCGAATTCCAGGTTCAGTTGCTTGTGCATGCTTTCGATTTCTGCTTTCTGGTTGTCCAGCCGTTCTTCCAGCGCTTTCTTTTCAGTACGGGCGACAGCAAGGCTCTGCTGGAGGGATGTAATCTCTTCTGCCTGCCGGGAAGTGCGCAGCTGTTCGCTTTGCAGAAGTTCCAGATCGTGGGCTTGCTGCATTTCCATTTGAGCCCGCAAAATACCGCTTTTCCGTGAAGCGGCCAGATAGCCTATGAGAGTTCCGGCAAGAAGGCCGGTCAATATCCATACAAATTCCATGGTTCAGAGTTTTTAAGTTCATCTTTGCAAAGGTAACAAAAATCAGGAGACAGCCGATGGTTTCTGTCAAAAGCATACGGACCGCGGCATGCTGGTCTGCATACCGCGGTCCGTTATTCTGAACTTCCGGATCAGGAAGTGAGATTATTGTGCGCCTCCTCCTGTGGAACCGCCCTGTCCGCCACCGCCGGCTTTGACGTCATTGTTACTGATGCTGCGGGCTGTCTTCTTCACCTGTGCTTTCAGTTCGCCGAAGCGCCAGCTGATGCTCAGACCATAACTCCGTGAGGGTGACTTCGACAGACTCCAGGAACGGAACGTGTCTGTAACAGTTTCGTTGGAATATTCCTGATATTTGCTGAATACGTTGCTGGCAAAGAGAGATACGTTAAGGCGTTTCTCTTTCAGGAACGAACGGCTCAGGTTGAAACCGTAATAATGATAGGATGAACCTTTTCCTTGCAGGGAAATATAAGGCGTGCTGCCTCCGCCGTATACACTGAAACGGAGATCCCAGGGAAGGGTCTGCTGGATATTTCCGAAGAAATTGCCCGTGAAACCGTGGTTGCCTGCTGCGAACTCACTGCTCTTGAAGTCGGAATAAGAACCGCTGGCATTCAGTGAAATACGGGTTTTGTTTCCCGGGTTCCAGTTCATCCAGAGGGAAAGACGTGTACGGTTGCTCTTTCCGATGTTGCCGTAGGTACTTTCCATGACTCCGTTGTTCATGAATGAATAGTGTTCGATACCATTGTTGATGAACATATAACTCAGGTTCAGGTTGAAGCTGAATTTGGCGCTGAAACTGCTGAATGTCATGCCCAGATTGTGTGACTTTTCCGTATCCAGATCGGGATTACCATAGCTGATGGAGGTCGGATTGCTGGTATCCCGGAAAGGATTCAGGTACCAGATACCCGGACGGTTGATACGCATGTTATAATTTGCACGCAGCGTCATGGTGTTACCCAGCATATAAGAAATGTTGGCCGACGGTACGACGTCATCAAAATTTGCATTGAAGTTCCGGTCCGGTAACTGCGCATATTCCACATCCATAAAGGTATGTTCGTATCTGACTCCGGCCTTCACGCCCAGTTTTTTCCACTTCAGCTGATAGTCGGCATATGCAGCCAGGATGTTTTGTCCCTGGTCGAACTTGCTGGTAAGGTCTGCATCGGGTTGCATGACTCCTTCGTTATTTTCCCGGTAATATTTGCTGTCACTGGCATTGAGGCGGTAGATATATTTCAGACCGGCATCCACATAATGCATGTCGCTGATGGGATTCACATAGTCTATCTGTCCGGTATGTTCTGCCGTGTGGGCATCGTTGTTATAATATTGGCGGCGTAAAGGACCATAAAGTTCTTCCGGATAGTTATCAATCTCGTCGTATGAGGTAGTTGCTTCTCCTCCGTCTGGTGAATTGTTGAACTTGTAAGAAAGCGTGAGGTATTCTCCTTTTCTTTTGAAGGAACGCTGATAGTCAAGGTTCACACCCACATTGCTGAAATTATTGGTATTGTCCGACAAGGTGCGGTAGCTGTATGTATGTTCCCGGGCTTCGTTCAGCATTTCTGTGTAAGCATTGTTCTTGGTGTTGAACTTGCCGCCGAACAGATTGGCCGAGAAGGTGATCAGGTTCAGGGTGTCGATTTCATAACTTCCTTCCAGATTTCCGAACTGGAACGTTCCGTCGCTGTCATAAGACGAATTGCTGTTCAAGTGACGGAAGTCAGTTGATGTGAAATCTTCACGGGTACTTTCGTTGTATCCGGTCGGCTGGGTCTGGTAATTATATGCATAGTTACCGGTTACTGTAAATTTACCGACCTGTACGGTACCGTATGCACCGCCGCCCAGTCCCATGTTGCTGGCGCGCGCATTGACGGTTACATTGTAACCTTGCATTCTTGCGTCATCCGTAATGATATTCAGGATACCGCCGATACCTTCGGCATCGTATTTGGCTCCCGGTTCAGTAATTACTTCGATTGACTTGACAGAATTGGCCGGAAGACTTCTCAATACTTCTTTCGGATTGTTGCTCATCAAGGTGTTGGGCTTTCCGTTGACATGAACTTTAAAGTTGCTGGATCCGTTCACCTGGATATTGTCTTCCCCGTCTACCGTAACGAGAGGTACTTTACGCAACATTTCCAGTGTGGTATTTGTCTTGGAGTCCGGGTCGTCTTCCACACTGTATGAAATCTTGTCGATTTCAGCCTTTACCAGCGGTTTTTGTGCAACGACTTCCACTCCTTTCAGCATTTCACTGGCTTCAGCTGTATAAAGCGTACCCAGATCTACCTGCTTTTGTGAGGCAGAGAGCGTGAACTTGCGTTCCACCGTCTTTTTTCCGACGGAAGTCAGTGTGATGATGTAATCTCCCGGTTGGGTGAGTTTTTCATTGAATCTTCCTTTCTCATCCGTCACGTTGAGTTTTACCGGTTTGTCAAGCGACTTGGCAGAAAGAATCCGGATGGTGGCGTAAGGTTCTGTGTCGTTTGTAAGGGAGTCTACCAATACGCCTTTGACAGAGTAGTTCCCCGACTGTCCCATAGCCGGAATGCATGTTGCAATCAGGCAAAATAAAATGCAGAGCATTTTTGAAAGAACATTTGTTTGCATAGTACTTTGGTTGTTTGTTGTATAATAAGATTTATTGAAGATGCATGATTCTTATTAAATTTGTCAAAAATAATGTTTTATCAGATAGAACTTATGATTTATTTGTTAATCTTGGTTAACAGGAACAGATTTTTACTTATTCCCGGCAAGTTGTGAGTGAAAGTAACGGAGTTTTGTCAGACTGAAAGTACAGATATATTGACAGACTTGTTACGTTGTGTCAGAAAAGTCCTGCCAGTTTGTCACATTTGTGCTTTGGCATACTTTTGGCTATATGGTTTGCGTCCTTTCGGACAAATTTCAATAAGTATAAACATATAAAAACATAGAATTATGAACATTAAACCATTAGCAGACAGAGTCCTGATTCTTCCGACTCCTGCAGAAGAAAAAACAATCGGCGGTATTATTATTCCTGACACAGCGAAAGAAAAACCGTTGCAGGGTGAAGTCGTTGCAGTAGGCAACGGAACTAAAGACGAAGAAATGGTCTTGAAAGTAGGCGATCAAGTTTTATACGGTAAATATTCAGGTACAGAAATTGAACACGAAGGTGTGAAGTATCTGATGATGCGTCAGAGCGATGTGCTTGCAGTGCTTGGTTAATCAATAACTTATAAATTAAAGAAAGGAAATTATTATGGCAAAAGATATTCTCTTCAATATGGACGCGCGTGACCAGTTGAAAAAAGGTGTAGATGAATTGGCTAACGCAGTGAAAGTAACTCTGGGCCCGAAAGGTCGTAACGTGATCATCGAAAAGAAATTCGGTGCTCCTCACATTACAAAGGATGGTGTAACTGTTGCTAAAGAAGTGGAATTGAGCGATCCGTTCCAGAACACAGGTGCACAGCTTGTGAAGTCTGTTGCTTCAAAGACTGGTGACGATGCCGGTGATGGTACAACTACTGCAACTGTTCTGGCTCAGGCTATTGTAGGCGTAGGTTTGAAGAATGTAACTGCCGGTGCAAACCCGATGGATCTGAAACGCGGTATCGATAAAGCAGTTGCCAAGGTTGTTGAATCTATCAAGTCACAGGCTGAAACTGTAGGCGATAACTATGATAAGATTGAACAGGTTGCAACAATTTCTGCGAACAATGATCCGGTGATCGGTAAACTGATTGCAGATGCAATGCGCAAGGTTTCCAAGGACGGTGTGATCACTATCGAAGAAGCTAAAGGTACAGATACTACTATCGGTGTAGTAGAAGGTATGCAGTTCGACCGTGGTTACTTGTCAGCTTACTTTGTAACAGATACAGAGAAGATGGAATGCGTGATGGAACATCCGTATATCCTGATCTATGACAAGAAGATTTCTAACCTGAAAGATTTCCTGCCTATTCTGGAACCGGCTGTACAGAGCGGACGTCCTTTGTTGGTTATCGCAGAAGATGTAGACAGCGAAGCGTTGACTACTTTGGTAGTTAACCGTCTGCGTGGTCAGTTGAAGATTTGTGCTGTGAAGGCTC
>ERZ773111.558-NODE-558-length-23923-cov-3.182169_pt1 | contig 23923 bp, 9 predicted proteins | sample MGYA00580567_ERZ773111 | MGnify/ENA primary metagenome ERZ773111 (study PRJEB29015, sample SAMEA2737875) | human gut metagenome | biome: human gut; feature: human-associated habitat; material: faeces | place: China | collected 2012 ...
CAATTAGTCGTCTTCGCCACCAATAATTTCAGGACCGCTTGCGGTCATCACATCGATCTGCTGAAATTCCTTGACGTCGACAACAGGCTTAGAATAAGCTTCTTTCATGAAGACATTCCTCCTATTCCTAAATTGCCTTATATCGCTGCCGGCAGTTGCCCGCCGGCAGGAGCGATAAATAGGTGTTTACGCGATTAAGCGTAAGTGTGGTTCATCACATCAGAGTACACGGTCTGCACTTTGCCATTCTGATCCTTGTAGGTCAAGAATGCCTTAGCGGAGGCAGTGCCGGTCTGAGCGGAGATACCATAGCTCAGGATGAACTGAGTGCTGCCCTCGGTGCTGTTGGCATAAGCAGCCTTCACAACGCCGGAGTTATCAGCGGAACCCTTCTTGCCAACGTTGGCCAGAGTCAAGTCAGCGTCAGTCAGGTTCTTACCATACACAAAACCGGACTTCAGGTAAGTGCAGCCATCCACCATAGCGCGGGTAGCAACGAACTCAACCTTGTAAGAACCGGCAACCTGGTTGGCAGAAACAGCAGCCACAACGGGAGCCTGGGTGGTAGCGGAAGCAGCCTTCACAGTTACATCAGAAGCAACATAGAAGGTGTAGCTGTCGCCGTAAGCAACGATCTTGCCGTCGATAGCCCAAGCGGTAGCGCCGGCCTTAGACACGGTTACCTGGGTGCCGTAAGGAACGTCAGCCAGAGTGCCCTGTGCGGAGTTGCTGCCGTAAGCAACGGTAGCATCAGCGTCAGTGGTTACAGTGTAGGTAGCGGCAGCGTCCTTCTCATACTGTGCATAAACAGTCATGGAGGAGGTAGCGGCCTTAATGGTAGCCTCATCTGCGGACCAACCCGTGAAGGTGTAGCCGGTGTAGGTGGGCGCCTGCGGGATCTTCACATCTGCGCCGGAAACAACAGACTGAGAAGAGATCACGTTGTTGAACATATCAACAAAGGTGAACTGAACGGGCTTAGCGGACTCAGCGAACACGGGCGTGTAGGTGATGTCAGCGATAGCCACGGTGCTGTAGGTAGCATCGGTGGAAACGATCTTGTTACCGGTCTGCCAGCCTACGAAGGTGCAGTTCTCATTGGGAGTCGCAACCAGGGTGTAAGTGCCGTTCTCAGCGAACTTCTTAGAACCACCGGCGGTCACATCCTGACCAGCCAGGGTTACAGAGCCGTTCTCCACAGCATTTACAGTTACGGTCACACCAGCCAGAGCCGGAGCAGTCTCCTTGGTGTAGGAGTAGCCACAGTCCTTACAGGTGTAAGTGGTGATCTCGGGCTGATCCAGAGTGGCCTCCTGGGTCACCTTAGCGGTGAAGTCGCAGGCCTTGGTCTCCGTGTGAGAAGCGTCATTGGCGCATACACGGCTGTGCTTTGCATCAGCACCCTCGGTGCCCTCAACATGCTTCCAGTCACCCCAGTTATGATCGGTAGCCGGGATCGCTACAGTGTAGGTGCCGCCGCACTCGGTGCAGGTGAAGGTCTTCACGCCGGGCTCGGTGCAGGTAGCAGCCTTGGTCTCCACACCATTGTTGAAGGTGCACTTGTCAGTCTTCGTAGGCTGGCTGCAGGTACCCTCGCCGGTGCAGGTAGCAGTGTGGGTGTAATTCTTACCCTCAACGAAGGCCTCACCGCTGGTGTAATCAGCAACGGGAGCGCCGTAGTTGTGGGTATGACCCAGAGCGGGCTTGGTCTCCTTAGCGTAGGAGTAGCCGCAGTCCTTACAGGTGTAAGTGGTAATCTCAGGCAGATCAGAAGTCTGGTTCTGCGTTACCTGAGAAGTAAAGTCACAGGCCTTGGTCTCCGTGTGAGAAGCGTCCTTGCCGCAAACGCGGGTATGGGTGGCATCAGCCTCAGCAGTTGCAGCGTCATGCTTCCACTCGCCCCAAGCATGACCGGTAGCGGGGATAACCACGTTATTCTCGCTGATCACATAGCCGCAAACAGAGCAGCTGGTGGTCACGGTCTTAGAACCAGCCTTATCGCAGGTGGCATCCACAATGTTGCTTTCCAGAGTCTGCGGATTATGCGGCGTGGTGGTCAGCTTAGCAGTGAAGATGGTGTCTGCGGAGATGGTCGCTGTGGTGGGATCGTTATCCCAAGCATAGCTGTAGTGGCCGGCAGCATCGGGATCCTTAGTGGGCAGAGCCGGTACAGAAGCGGGGCTCTTGCCCTCTTCTACAGTCTCGTTGCCCAGGTCCTTGCCATCCTCGGTCACATACTTAACGGTGTAAGACTTGGTCTCCGGAGCGCTGTTGCCAGCGATCTTCAGGGTACCAGCGGCATCAATGGTTCCAGCCTTATCAACCTTGCCGGTGAAAGACCACAGGCGGTTGGTGTCGTTGGAACCCATGTAGTAGGTGGACAAGTTGGGATCCTGATTGAAGGTCAGCAGATCATCGGAAATAACCGTACCAGCTGCAACCTGGAAGCCAAAAGTACCCAGATACAGGCCATCCAGCTTAACGCCCAGCTCATCATCGCCGCCCAAAGGACCGCTCTGCTCAAAGGTGTAGGTATCACCAACATAAACAACAGAGCCTTTGGTAGGCAGTTTCGGATGTGCAATACTCAGGTAATAAGAAGTATCACGATACTTACTACTACCATCGATCAGATAGGGGTTACCATCTGCATCACTAACTTCAGACTCAGTGGGGAGCACACGACCGTCACCGGCGGTAAAGCCTTTGGCGGTTCTCTTACCCATTTTCAGAGAGTCAGCCCATTTGAAAGACAGCTGGCAGTTACCAAACTGACCGCCGGTGTTCTTCAAAATGAAAGATGCGGTTACATAATATTTGCCGCTCTTAATAGCAGATGCCGGAAAATCGGTGCTGTTCGCAGTCTTACCGGTCAGGTCAACCTTGGAAAGGTCTGCAACAGTATCGTTGTTAGCAGAGTTCTGCCATTCCTCATCACCATTGGTGATGAAGTTCTTGTTATTCCCGTTGTAAGCAGTCCATACGATATCAATCTCCGGAGCAATATCAGCTGCAGAAACATAGTCCGCTGCATCTACATATTGACCGGGTTCGTAATTTGCTGCCAAGGCGGAGATGGGAGCCATGGAGACGACCATCAAACCAGCCATTACACCGGAAAGTAGCTTCTTTGCGCTTTTACGCATAAAACTTTTCCTCCCAATTTAATTGTTATCGTAACTAAGTGATGAAAGATCGCAACCACTAAATGCGTTATACACAGCGAAATCAGTGGCATTTACATAGCCATCATGGTTAAAATCACAGATTTCATTATAATCTGATCCTCCAGATTGGCTACCTGATGACGCATAATACACTGCGTAATCCGCACTGTTGATGTATGCATCCTTATCAAAGTTACATACAATCATGCCCAAATCGCCTAAGTTCAAATCGCTGTCTGCTACCGTAAAGGTAACCGTGCGATCATAACCATAGGCATAGCGCAATGTAGCGGTGTACTCCCCTGCCGGGAGTGAGGGAATGGTAAAGCAACCGTCATTATTGGTGGTCGCCACCACTTCATCTGCAATCACTACATCGCAGTTGCGAACTGTAAAAGTATCTCCCGCCAAATCCCCATTGGTATTGGCCAGTGCCAGCACCCTGCCGGTAACGGCATGGCCGGTGGCCGGTGACAGATCCGCTGTCATAGGATACAACGTAGCGGTATAGCCGTCAAAGGCGGTGACCAGCGCATAGCAGTCCTGGTCAGCTGTGCCATAATCGGCATAATCCGCATAATCTGCCTCAATGAAGGTTTGGTTCGGGTCCGTATCCAAGGTCACAATCTTTGCAAAGTCCACAGGCGCTTCCGTAGTAACGGTGACCTGCAACTTCAAAAGAAGCTGACCCGCCGCATCAATGGCAGTGGTGGTGGCGGTCTGGTCCACCCTGGTGATAAAACCAAAGTTGATGGTCCCATTCTGCACCAGCACCCCGGCGGCGCCAAGGCCCCGCAGCTGATCCGGCAAACTGTCCGACAGCAGATCACTGTGACCGTTGACCGTCAGCACAGCCGCGTCATAAGACATGGTGTACTGCATCACGGCAAAGGACTGCATACCGGAAAGCGTAAAGGATACGGTATAATCCCCGGCAGACAGTGCATTGCCGTCTACCGCCCGGCCCTGGCTGTCCGTAAAGGTACAGGAGAGGTGGGGCTGCTCGGTGCCCAAGGTACCCTGGGCAGCCAGCGGGGTTATAGAGGTTAAGGTCAAAATCAATACAAACGATAAGAAAGCAGCAAGTGTTCTCTTGAGTTTGTTCAATTTCATAATCAAAATCAGTGTGACCCAAGCGGTGCCGAAGCACCGCCCGGGTACTTTAAGTTAGGATTTAGCCGTAGATTGCGTTGCTCAGCTCAGCACCGGAGAATGCAAGATAAATTGCATAGTCAGATGCATTAACATAACCGTCGTGGTTATAGTCGCAAGCAGCGTTGTAAGAGTCTTCGCCCTGAGATGCGCCAGAAGATGCAAGATAAGTTGCGTAATCGGCAGCATTGATATAGTCGTCCTTGCTATAGTTGCAGACGAGCATACCCAGGTTGCCCAGGTCTACATTACCGTCCTTCACCGTAATAGTGATGTTGCGATCGTAACCATAAGCATAGCTCAGGGTAGCAGTGTAAGAGCCGTTAGCCAGAGCCGGGATGGTAAAGGTACCATCCTCGCCGGTGGTAGCCACAGTCTCGCCGTTAATGATCACATCACAGCCTCTTACAGTGAACTCATCAGTAGCAAGTTCGCCCTTATCATTAGCCAGAGCAAGCACCTTACCGGTTACAGCGAAGCCGGAGGGAGCAGTACCCTCTTCAAGAGAGTTCTCTGCATCTACCAGGTTCTTGTAAGCGGTGAAGCAAGCAGACAGGTTGGCGGTGTAGTTGTCCTTATCAGCCGGAACATAGGTGGCAGCGTCCTTATGGGCGTAGTCGCCGTTACCGGTGGTCGCAACATCTACAGCAGCAGCCAATGCGTTCACATAGTTGGTCCAGGACTCGTCGGTGTAAACCTTCTCGCCCTTGTTAACCAGCTTGCCGCCCTCAACAGCACCGTACTTCGCGGAAGTCGCGGTGGTGGCGATTGCAGCATTCTTGATGGCATTGCCGTCTGCATCGACCTTACCGGAATCTGTCCAGGTGGTGGTCATTGCGCTGTAAGCGCTGCCGCTGGCGTGAGAAACCTCAGCCTCCACCTTGTCGCCGATATAGCCGCGCTCGGTCACAGTGCCCATGTACAGTTTAAACATACGAACAGCCTCTTCAATCAGCAAAGAAGAAGTGCTGGTGGAGAATGCATAGGTATAATCCGCAGCGTCATTACCGTTGGTGTTTGCCAGGTCAGCAATGGTCTGGTCGATCTGGTTCCAACCGCAGGTGGCAAGCACCGTCTTGGACTCGTCACTCTTCAGGTAAATATCTGCAGCGTACATCTTTTCAGCATCCTTCGCCACGGATACCATCTTCTGGTACTCGGGCAGATCGAAGTTGGCGTCCGTCATACCGTCACGAATGGAAGAAACATCCGTGAAGATCTGACCGGCAACGGTAACGCTCAGCATCTGCGCACACTGATCCACAGCATAGCGCATCTTGTCTCTTGCCTGCATGGCAAGTGCACGGGTTTCCTCACCATTGTTGACAATGGACTTCTCGGTAACCATGTGCTTCACAGTGAAGTCCTTGCTCACGGCAACGCCATTGGCATTGTAGTAAACGAACTTCGCCTGATTGAAGGTGCCTTCCTTTTCAGCACCGTTGATCGCATAGGGAGCATCCTTATAAGTGGTGGTATCCCATGCGGTGGCATAAGCCGGGGTGTTCAGGAAGTACCAGGAAGAATCGCTCTTCACAACAACCTGGCCGGTCTTATCCATACCCACGGTGTAAGCCTGACCACCAACATTGGTGGAAGTCTGAACCGTTACATCAGCATCGGTCAGAGCCTCCGTGGTGTAATAAGGCTGGCTCATAGCGCTGTCAGCATAGTAATAATTGCCGTCAGTCGTTGCATAAGCGGCCAGAGCTGCAGGCAGCTGATCCAAGGAAGTTACGGGCTTGGTTGCAGGCTCGCCGATCACGGTCTTCACCTCAGAGGTAACAGGCGTCTTCGTGAACGCACTGGACAGAGTGCCGGCAGTGGACAGATTCAGCGGAGACTGGCGGGCCTCAAAGCCGGCAGCCAAAGCAGCGGTTGCTGCATCATAGGTTGCGGAAGAGCCGCTGGCCGCATCGTAATCCTTAAAGTCAGAAGGTCTGTAGTTCTTAATGTAGCTATTCAAAGAATCGTATGCACTATTGAACTGGCCACGGTTACCATCGTCAGCAACAGTTACTTTCAAGCTACCGGTTGTCGGGTTCTTGTCGCAGAAGAAGCTCAACTTCACTTCTTTCTTGGATACCTGAGAAATATCCGTAGAACCATCATACTTGAACAGATCCAGGGAAGAGGAGCTGTCCTTAGACAGAGTCACGGAACCGGTCTGGATGTACAGACCGTCAATGCCGGTTGCGCCGGAAACCTTGCCCAGCAAGTTGCTGTATGCGAAGTCGCCGGAGCCGCTCTTCAGATAAACAGCGGTGTAATAACCGTTGCTATCCTTAACAGCTGCAGCCAACGCTTTGCCGCCGTTCAGCTCGCTCAGCGTGTAAGCGTGGTTCACACGAGATACGCCGTTGGAGGGAACCTGGCTTGCGGCAACACCCTTGACCCAAGTCTGACCGCCATCGGTGGTGTAGTCTACCTTTTCGTAGTTCAGCACATCACCGGTGAACTTATCAAACGCAGCCATCATGTTGGAATTGTTCACAGTTACGGTCTTGTTGCTAAAGGAATCCTTAACAGAACCGGTGCTGTAAGCAAAAACGCCGTCCAAAGTCTTGTCGGGAGAACCGGCAAGGGTACGGTCATAGCCAAGACGAATCTTGTAGTTCTTCACTGCATCCAGGTTAGAGCTTGCCAGAACAATATCGGTAGGATAGCTTACACGGAACGGCTTCGCGTTCAGGTAAGGGTTACCAAAGTAACCGGTGTTGTTCACGGTAGCCTGACCATCGGAGGTCTTACCGGAAGAACCATTGGAGAATCTGCCGTCCTGAGAACCGCCCGGATACACAGAATCGGACCAGTTCTTCAGCGGAGTCACAAACTGATAAGTCTTGCAGGTCAGGCCGGTGTAGAGGGCCTGGTTGGTGTTGGTGTCGATAATGTTGTAAGTAACGGTGTAAGTTACTACAGTATCTTCATCAAAACCGCCGTTGGTAACAGTGAAGGAAGCGGACTTCTCAGGAACAACTGTCTTGCTGGAGAAGTCTACGGTGCAAGCACTGTTATCGGAAACCACATTCGTGATCTCAATGTTGTAACGGCCACGAGCAACGAAGTTACCATCGGCGTTCTTCACCGCACGGTTCAGGCCGTAGCAGTTATTGGTAACCGTCAGCGTTGTGGTGGTGGTGTTACCGCCATAGCTGAGGGTCAAGTTGCTGTCTGCCACACGAGCGGAAGCCAGCTTCATGTTATGATCCGCCAAAGTGGTGATCAGGCCGCCGATCAAATTGTTCACAGCCTGTACGGTGTACATAGCGCCGGGCAGGATCGTATCGGTCTTGCCGCTGTCGCCGCCTACACCGCCGGAGGCTTCATACACATTGTATACCAGGGTACCCAGTACGCCGTAACTGCTGTTGCTGGAAGTACCGGCAAAGGTATCCTTCTGCAGCAGATCGTCGAAGGGATGATCGTTGGTCGCAGCAGCGGGAACCACATTACGGGCTGTGCCGTAGCGGCCGCCGAATACAACGTTCACCAGATCAGCCAATACATTGTAAACGGTGCGGATAATGCCTTCGCTCTTAATGGGCGGTGCGGAAACCATGGTCAGCAGACGGGTTACAAACCCGGTTGCGCCATACTGGCCGTTCGCATCTGCCACACCAATATTCAGCATACCCTGGATCACATCGGTGTAGATCAGCTCTTCGGAATTCAAAGCGCCTTTCTTTGCAGAATCGCCATACTGCAGCACGCCTGCAACAGGCAACAGCTTGTTGGCGATCACATTGATGTTCTCCCACAGGGAGTTGGACAGTTTCACCAGGCAATTGCCGTTGGTGTCGCAAACGCCCAGAAGATTGGCAAGGCCCTTGCCATGCTCGCCGTCCTTGAAGGTGTCAGTGCCGGCATAGTAAACAACAACGGAATTCAGCAGATCAAACAGAGAAACGCCGTCGTTCAGCGTAGCGGTCTCCGGATTCCACAGGTTGCCGTCCTTGTCGTGCATGATAATGTAGGGGCTCATTACATAACCCACAGCATCACGAGCCATCAGCAGCAGATTGTCGATGGTTACATCGTACTTACCGTCTGCGCCCTTCTGCACCAGAGAAGAGTAGTCGTGATCCGGCAGCACATAGCCCAGATACAGCTGCAACGCCAGAGCAGCTACGCCCTCTGCATCGTCGCAAGCGTCCAGGTCCTCATTGTGGATGCCCTTCTTGAAGTCGGGGATATTCCGCAGTGCAGAAATTGCAAACGGAATCATCGCGCTCTCCAAATTGGCCTCGGTCAGAGCAGTGCCCTCGCCGTTCTTATTATAGAAGGCGCCGAGAATGTTCGCATCCGTTTGATCACAGATGTACTGCAGCACCTTCAGCATATTGCCAACCAGGGTCTGCGCTACATTGCCGGGATCATCGGAATTCACCTTCGTCAGAACGCTGGCATCATAACTCGGCAGGAAGTCCTTTACTGCGGCAACCAGGAAATCATTCAGCGCTGCCAGCATGGAACTGTAGCTGCTGTAATCATTTGCCATGAATGCCTCAATGTTCTTCATACCGGTCTCAGCAAAGCTGCAGTTCAGGGGACCGGTGGCCTGCTTAAAGTAGTAAACAGACATGGGGCTGTAACGCAGTTTGTTGAACAGGGTGGTGGAGTCAATATCTCTCCAGGTGTAGGTAGGATCCTTCACCAGGTCACGGCTGTTGTACTTCTCCAGATCCGCCTTGATGTAAGCCAGATAGGAAGCCGCATCCTTGTACTCTTCGCCAAGGGTCTGGCCGGGTTTCAGGCCCTTTGCAGCCTTCTGGCACTCATAAGCGGCCCAAGCCTGCACATCGGCAGCGCCGTAGTTGTTGGCTACATTGCTGTAGTCCCAAGCCGTGTTGTGGGTCGTGGCACCGGTGTACCACATATAGTAGTTGTAGTCGTAACCGCCCACACCGGAATTCAACTGGCCCAGCGTATCCTTCAAGGCGGTGTTCCACACCATCTCAAAGGCTTGGAAGCCAAAGTCAAACAGCGTATCTGTGGGCTTCAGCACCAGCTTCTGATCCTTGTAGCGGAACAGATATACATTACCGATGGCCTCGCCGTTCTTGTCATGATCCTCCTGCGTTACATAATGCAGGTTGGTCGTGTCAATATACGGTGCGGAACCCTTCTCCAGATACTCTGCGTATCTGTCTCGAGAATTGGTACCGTCGGCGTATGTAATCTGTGCGGTAATGTTGCTGAGCAACTGGGTGGAGAGCTTATCAAGCAGGATGGAATCCAGCTTGCTGGTCTCCAGACTGGGATTGTTCCGGATCTGAGCCTTCTCTTCCGCAGTAAACCAACCGGTATTCTCCAGAACCAGCTGCTGAACAATATTATATACCATATTTTTCTGATAGCCGCTGGGCATACCGATCAGGTCGCCGATGGTCTTGTAAACATCCAAGAAGCTGCTTACGATACCAAGGCCAAGATCGCCGCGCAGCAACTTCTTTACGATATTGCCGTTGGCGCCTTCAGGACCCGCGTCGGAAGAAATGTTCCGAACCAGCTTCACAATACCGCGTACAATATCGGTAGAGGAAGTTTTGCTGCGGGACATTCCGTCAACTGCGCTCAAATCTACATAGCGGGCATCGCCGGCCAGCAGAAGCAGTGCGGACTTGCTGTTCAGGAAAGAATCCAGATCTTGAACAGTTTTAAGCACCTCATCCACGCTGCCCAGTTTGATGGTGATGCTACCAAGAACGCTCAGGTCGATATTCATCGGTGCGATGTTTGCCTGAGCAAGAGTCAGATCCACAAAGTCCAAAAGGGCTGTGCAGGCCTGCTCATCATTCAGGATGGGCCAACCCAGTGAGTTGAAGTCCAAGTCCTGGTCATGGTACTTCGTGTTTGCCGAAGCATTAGCCGCGGAAGCGACCATAGCACCGGAGAAACAGCTCATCGCCATCAAGACCGCCAAAAAGAGCGCAAGCAACTTGCGGGAAAACTTTTTAGCTTTCACTAATTTTTACCTCCATAGTAATTTGTAATTCTTACGAATAAATGGTTGCGTGTACGCGCCGTCCCATCCTCTGACCATCGGGCAATCCGATATTCAGGATGAAGGCATTGCAGCCGGACGCCATACATATGAAAATGCGCATAGAAACACATTTATCGCATTCTTATTAAAACACGATGGTCACCAAAAATCAATAAAGAGCCGTGATTTTTCTGATTTTCGGAATGTTGCACAATTTGAGCCGCCGTTTTTTGTGCGAACGGACAAATTTAATTTACACGAAATTAACAATTTGTTCATATTTTATCGCTTAGTTAAAAGACAATGTCCATTATTTTGCAAGTTTCGACTTGTAAAGGTCATGTGCTTTACGCGAGATTTTCACACGCAAAGGCGTGCCCCTTTACACCATCGATTTTTTGGCGTAACGGCGGGAAGCTTTCACAAGTTCCACAGGATTTTCCACATTTTTTCCTCCAAAAACGGTGGAATTTCTGTCAGCAGTTGTCGAATGCAGCAATAACGATAAACGCGCCCTGATTCTCCACGCAAATTCAAGATAAGAATGCAGCGCAGATCCATCGGCCGGACCAAACATGGCTTGATATATAAGTACACAAAAAAATATTGCGCCGGAATTTCGCTATAAATCGGGAAATTTTGCCCACCCGTTCACATTTTGTTAAAAAGTTTTCGGAAACCTATTGACTTGCCGTTCTATATTTGGTATAAATATACTGTATTTGTTGTACGCGTGGGTATCCTGCGCCCTTTTAGCAGAGGAATTGTGAACAAATTGTGAACGCAACTTGCAAGCACATCCTCCGCTAAAAGGGTGCGCTGCCCAGGCGAATCCAAAACGACAAGTTCGTCAACATATCAGAAGGAGAGATGAATTATGAAGACGGGCAAAAAGTTACTCAGCCTATTTTTGGCTGTAGTAATGATGGTCACCACCTGCTCTGTCGGGTTCACTGCATTTGCAGCGGACAAAGACAAGGGCATCTGGAAGAACTCCACAAGTGCCGATTCCACCTTTGACGCACTGACGGAACTGGTAGACACCTATGTTCCGGCACTGCTCAATCAGCCGAATATCAAAAAGGCGCTTGAGGAGAAGTTGGGGATGACCGTCACCGACACCACCTCGATCAGTGATCTGATCATGGGTGTGTCTCCCACGCTGCTTAATCTTTTGAGCAGCCCCATGAATAAGGCAGACATCATTGACGGTTACCAGAAAGGGTATTCCGATGTGGCGTATGCCTACCTGGACGAGAAAGATGCAAAGATGAGCTTTTATCAGCTGTTTTCTTTTTGCGTCAACAACATTTCGTCCAGCGACGCAGAACTGGCCAAATGGTGCGAGGACACGCTGAGCGATCTGAACGCCCTGCTGGAGCAGTTCCCCGAGAAACAGGCTAAGCAGCAGGAAGACCTGAGCGCTGCCTATGACGCACTGAACAAAGTGCTCGAGGTGCTGGGTACTGCTAATGGCAGCCTGGACACCCTGGAAGACATCCAGAAAGCTACCGTTACCTACAAGGACAAATCGTACAAAGTAGACGACTTGATTGCTCTGGACGATTTCAAGGATGTAGCTAAGTGCTTTGACACCTTCACCGCCTACTTCAAAGAAGCCGGCAGCAAGAAGAAAGTCAGCACCATGAGCGAAGCGATTTGGTATGTGTTGCTCCAGTATCAGTCCGACAAGGCAAACAGTGAACTGGCAGAGGCCGCCAAGGCTTATCTGTGCAAGCTGGCCAAAAAGGACTACAACACCATCAAGGATGACGATGCTGCACTGGCAGCCGCTTGCAAGATCGGTGCTGCCGTACTGGCCAACAACGGCGATAACGCCTTTGTTAGCGAGTACTATGCTGCTCAGCTGGATGACGCTACCGTAGCAGCCCTGCGTGCGGACATGAACAAGAATGTGCCCGGCGGCAGCGCAAAAATCGGTTCCAGCCGTGACACCTTCCAGGCTTACCTGAACGGTGACTATGCAGACAAGGGCATTGCTCCCGTAACGAAGGCTGCACTGGCCACCTACTGGAGCAGCGAGGATCTGGATACGCGTACCGAGGGTATTTACCGCAGAGCGTTGATGGAGAACAAAACTGTCGGCGGCATGTCCCCCGAAGAAGTAATCGCCACCATCAACCAAGATCTGCTAAAGACCTTCTATAGTGGTGAACTGAAGGAGAGCGTTGACGAGGCCGTTGATTTCTACTTTGAGATCACCGATGCCAAGGTTATCTCTAATTCTTGCAGAAAGTATTCTTTCGCGAAATACGGCTTTAAGGATTCCTTCGCTGTTGCTGCTGTAAACAACGCCATCAATCAGTACATGGTGCTGCTGGACCCTGAGGATCAGGAAGGCGTAACCATCGCAGGCTTGCACCTCACCGGTAATGCGGTTATGAACGAAGTGGTCTACAAACTGGTAGAGTCCAAGGTTGACCTGAAGGGCGCGCTCACCGATATATGGATGAACCTGTACGAGCACCCGGTTGAAACCATTATGCAGTTGCTGCCTGTTTTGACCGTTGTGATTGACGAAGTGCTGATCCCCATGGTATTCAACCAGGAGGGTGATCCCTTCAACGGTTTCCTGGGCGGTCTGCTGTCCGGTTTAATGGATAAGTACGGCCAGAGTGCCGGCAGCCCCGTCGGTTTGGGCGGCGGCCTGAGCTGGGATCTGAACAAGGTTCTGCCCACCCTGATGCACTGGCTGATCGGCGATCCCAACTATGACTTTACATACTACAACATCAGCGGTGTTGAGTATGGCAAGGATGCCGACGGCAAAGATGTGATCGTCAGCCAGGTGTATGGTGACCCCACCACCGGCAAGTACGATGACACCAAGACCCCGGTGATCCTGAACATCTATGCAGCCGATAAGGCGCTGCAGGGTGCCAAGGCATCCGGCATTGCCGATGCACTGAAGCTCACCGGCGACGGTGCCACTGCCGTGAATGAGGCTGTGTCCGAGCTGGCCACCTTCTTCACCGCTGCTGTGGATCAGTATGTGGCTGCCTATGGTGAAAAAGACGCCAAGAGTGGCGCCATGACCAAGGAAGAGGGCACCGTTTACAACCACGGCGTCAACAACCTCTTCGTTGCCCTGCCCAAAATTCTGGACATTATGGGCAAGAACTTCATTGCCAAATATGATGTAAAGAGCGCTGACAACACCAAGAAGGCTTCCGACTGGTCTTATAGTGATTACAAGATTAAGAGCGATACCGTTGGCGACAAAGAGTTTTTCTACAACCAGTCTTTGGTTAACTTTAAGAACCTGGCAGACGGCGGCAAGCCGGCCAAGATTCTGGACTGCTTTGTAAACATCTTTGTGAACGACTGGTTCAACGCCATCATTGACCTGCTCAATGATGTGACCGCCACCGACAACAAGATCACCAACAACCTGCCCATCATCACCGGTCTGATCCGCGCTATGGGCGGTCTGGGCGAAAAGAGCACCATCAGCGATGTACTCAACGGTGTGTTCCAGCTGAAGCACAACGACAAGGCCTCTTTCGTAATGGGCGTATACAACAAGGAATCCAAGTTTGTTGGTCTGAGCACCGAAAGTGCTTACTTCCTGCTGTCTAACATCGGTCAGCTGGTGAATGTGATCCAGGCCATGGACACCAAGACCAAGAACACCATCGACGTGAACTTCCCGAAAGTAAACGGCAAGATGGCGAAGATTGAGACCCAGCCCAAGTGGGCAAAGGTACCCAAGACCTCCAGTAAGAGCGGCGCTTCTCTGCTGTCCAATCTGGACTCCGCACTGTCCAAGGTGCTGGAGAACTCCACACTGAACAACTTCAACCTGAACACCACCCCCGGCATCCTGTGCGGTCTGGTGAGCCTTGGTTCTTACATCCTGGGCAGCGACAACACCAACCCGATGCTGAAGATGCTCAATAAGACCTTAAACTTCCTGAACGACGGGGACAAGAAGTCCACCGATACCTCAGACAAGAAGGTTTACACTGAGAATCATCTGACCAATCTGGTGGTTCAGATGTATGTTGCACTGGAGAATGTAATTGATTACTATCTGGTGAACGAGGACGCTCTGGGCCTGAATGTTTTCTACGACGGCAACCAGAAGCTGTACAAGAAGAAGAATAAGGCCGGCAAGCCGGTGTACTACACCAGCAAGACCGGTGCTTACCACTACAACATTTTGGCTGCTGCGCTGAAGGGTCTGATTTCTCCTCACGCAGTGAGCAATCACCTGACCAACAAGTCCGCCGCCAAGAAGCTGGCAAGCCTGCCTACCTGGCACAACGCCGTTCGCTTGGACAAGAGCACCAGCGGCTGGACCGGCGCCACCAACATTAAGATCAACTGGGGCTTCCGCGCAGGCAACAACACCAAGTTCTTCCAGAACTTCGGCGAGAGCCTGGGCATCATCACCGATCTGATCGGCGTGCTGACCAAGGATGCCGGTTACTATGACGGTGTACTGTACCCCATCTTTAAGGATCTGGAAAAAGCACAGGGCTTTAGCCTGGGCGTGTATGCAAAGGGCAGCGTAAAGGACGGCGCAACCGGCCTGCTGGCCATCATCACCCCCATCAGCAAGCTGCTGGACGGCTTCTACAGCAAGCCTGTCTCCGTGCTGACCAACCTGCTTAAGGGCCTGTCCATTGTGATGAACAAGGACCTGAACAATGTGGCGACTGCCGCCATCTACCCGCTGTACAAAGAGATCCACGGCGTATCCACCATTCTGAGCGCAAAGGTGTCCAACCTGATGCCCTCTATGGCAAAGAACGACGCATGGTTCTCCGCGATACTGGGCCTGATCTTTAAGACCAATACGGACGACAAGGATCAAAACGCGCAGAATAAGCAGACGATTGCTCTTGTAACCGGCCTGCTGAAGAAGAGCGCAACCAAGGCTGGCTTGGGCATCAACGATGTGACCGTGATCAACGCTGTAAACAGCCAGCTGGCTAACTTTGGCTTTGAGCTGCCCACCACCCTGTTTAAGGACATTGCAAACTGCAAGAATGCAGAGGCTGTTCTGAAGTATCTGATCAACCTGGTGGTCGATGTACTGCAAATTCGCCAGATCATTGATTTGCTGAAAGTCGTGATCGACAATCCTTCCATGAGCCAGTTGCTGGATATGATCAGTCGCCTGACCAAGAAGGATCTGCTGAACATCATCAACGCTGTGATCGCCAAGACCACAGATCCCACCACTGCTTACTGGACCTTCCTCCAGTATGTACAGGAAAAGACAACCGGCTTCTATTATCCCGCCGGTGTGACCGCACAGGACGCCAGCGACGCTGTTGGCGATCTGGACACCATGGTCACCTCCGTGATCGGCCTGCTGGCCGGCCTGGATGTGGTGAAGCAGGATAACCTGAAAGACCTGGTTAGCTCCCTGATCTTCACCAACGCCAACCTGACCAAGCTGGCTTCCACACTGTACGGCGCCATTGATCCTTACAAGGATTACCTGGGCTATGCCGGCATTGATGTGAGCAAGAAGGGCGTAGCTAAGCTCCTGACGGACGGCAGCTACGGCAAGACCTACTCCTCCGCAGCTAAGGCGATCAAAAAAGCCAAGAGCTGGAAGAAGCTGGGCAACATCAACTGGGGCTTCACCGATGGCTCCGCAAAGGCACAGCAGGGCTTTGTAAACGGCCTGGCTGCGATCCTGCGTCCGCTGGACGGCGTACTGTCTCTGCTGCTGGCAGGCGACGACTTGGCCGTTGGCCAGATCCTTACCGATTTGGTGAAGAACTTGAACTTCGGTTCCTCTAAGGACACCGTACAGCTGAAGAATGGCAAACTGCGCATTCGCATCAAGGGCTCTGACAAGTATTCCAAGACCTCTGTACTGGAGATCAACCTGTACAAAGTGATCGAGGATGTGAAGTCCCTGAGCATCTATGGCGGCAATGGTTACGAAAGTGCCATCGTTCCGCTGCTGGAGGCACTGGAGTGCCCCAACGTGAAGACCTACAAGCAGTACAAGGCAGACATTAAGAAGTCTACCGACAGCGTACTGACGGATGTGTTGAATCCCATCGTAGGCTTCCTGAACAAGGTACTGGACGCTCCGTTCGATACCCTCACCGCAGTACTGCCCAATGTGGCATACTACATTGATAATAATGGCCTGGCACAGCTCGTCAACAATCTTCTGTCGCCGGTAACATCTCTCCTTCCGGTACTGAAGAAGAACGGCGTAGATGTTGAGGTCATTATCAAGGCTCTGGCCGGCAAGTCACTGAACGGTCTGGTTAAGGACGCACTAGGTGTGAACATTCACCTGAATCTGAACAACCTGAACAAGTGCGAGATCCAAAACGCCATCGTTCCGCTGGTGAACAAGCTGCTCAAGTCTAAGAAAATCAACATTCAGCTGCCCAAGATCGACTGGGGTACCCTGGCAAGCCACGGCACAGTCAGCACGGTCAAGAGCGCTGCAAAGAACAGCGAAGGCTATTATAATAGAAAGCACGTTACTGCAAACCAGGGCGAAACGCTGATCGCCGTGCTCCGCTATGTAGCCAACCTGCTGACTAAGAACATCAGCGGTTTGAAGTCCATTTTGGGCGGTATCGACGCGATCAAGGATTACAAGTCCATCATCAACGCGGTACTTGACCAGATCGGCACCTCCTCCGCAGACCAGATCATCCGTGCGCTGTTCTATCTGCTCCAGGAGAATCCCACCAACGCGTTCTGGAATTACAGCGAATACCAGACCAAGGACTACAAGTTCTCTTATCCCTCCACTGTGGATCAAGAATTCTTGAAGAACATTCCGCCTATGCTGGATGGCCTGATCGGTAGCTTGGCTGATCTGAACAAGCTGATCGCAGGCGCTGCCTTTAAGGACAGCACCATCAATGGCATGATCACCGGCATCGGCAAGGCACTGGACGGTGTGAAGATCAACGATTCCACCAACCTGACCGCCCTGCTGTCCCAGACCGGCATTGACTATTCTACCAAGACCGTTGCCAAGCTGCTCACCGATGAGTCCTATGGCAAGACCTACGCGAATGCGGCTGCCGTAATCGGCTCCGCCTCCTCCTGGTCCAAGGTCAACACCTCCGCTCTTAAGTGGGGCGTAAAGGATAAGGATAGCTTCTTTAATGCACTGGCTGCTGTAATGCGTCCGTTCTACGGCGTATTGGATGTACTGCTGAATGATGCTTCTCTGGGCATCTTCAACATTGTTCATATCCCCGGCTCCAACGGCTACTCTTCCGTGGTCGTTCCGCTGCTGGAGGCATTCGGCTGCTACAACATTAAGACCCAGTATCAGTACAGAGAGGACATCAACAAGGCCTATGACAACATCCTGTTGGATATTGTCAACTCCTTGTGGGATAAGGTAGAGGACATTCTGAATGCACCGCTGCAGACCCTGATGTCCATGCTGCCCAACCTGGCACTGTTCATTGCCAACGACGGCCTGCTGCAGCTGATCGAGAACCTGTTTACACCGGTTTCCGCTCTGCTGGATGCTTTGAAGCCCATCGTGAATGTGAACACCGTACTGACTCAGGTATTCAAGGCCTTCAAAGTGGATCTGAATGGCTTACTGGCTAAGGTTGGCCTGAAGTTGGATCTGAACATTGACCTGTACGATCTGACCGCTATGCTGAAGCCCATCATCGGCGTGGACAACATTGTTCCCCTACTGAATCAGGTGCTTGGCATGATCAAGATCAAGGGTAAACCCCTGGGTCTGGAACTGATGGATATTGACTGGTTCCAGCTGGCAAGCCACGGCAAGGTGATGACCGATACTTCTCAGGCTGCCACCTACGGCACGCGCGTGTTTGTAAAGGGCGACGCCTCTGAGACCTTGATTGCCGTGCTGCGGTACCTGGTTGAAGTTGTTAACTACAAGGATAACTACAGCACTGTAACCAGCTTGGTAGGCTCCCTGATCGGTGGATCTGACAACAGCTCCATTACCGATGTGGTAGGCACCGTGCTGAATATGCTGAAAGGCAACACCGACGATGTAATCGGCGAACTGTGTAACCTGCTTCAGCAGTTGGGTGGTTAATCCCCCATTCCTAAATGAAAATGGCGTACCTTCGGGTACGCCATTTTTGTTACCCGCCGCCGGACAGGCTCCTGTATATAATGTATATAATATAGAGCGCCCTTTGGGTGCAGGCTCTCACCTGCCCCGGAGGGCTGCTTTTTTTCGCCAAGTTTTACGGCTTTTTGAATTTTCTTTGCGAAAGCCTTGTATTGCTTTTGCAATTTATATATAATAAGTGCATAGTAACTTTTATCTCGGTGGTGAATACAAATTGCTCGGTAAATACGCCAGAGTCAAGGTCGTTATGCCTATTGGCTCTACGGACGGTACGGGCTATCGGTATCCGCTGAACTACGGCACAGTATACGGTGAAAAGGACCAGACTGCCTACATTATGGGCATCCACCACCCTGTGCGTAACTTTGACGGGCGTGTGATAGCCGTCCTCCGAAACAAAAAAGAAAAGAAATCCATTTGGATTGTGGCGCCCAAGAGCACACGATTCATTGTCAACGACATTTTGGAATATCTGGACCCGGAGCGGGACTTTCCCGGCTACCGGCTGGAATGCCTTTACGAGAGCAGCTGCGGCGCGGTCATCTTCCATGATATTAAGGGGGAGGTGCGCTACCTGCTGATCAAGAACAAGCGCTCCGCCCACTGGGGCTTCCCCAAAGGGCATATTGAAAGGGGCGAGACCAAGGAGCAGACCGCCCTACGGGAGGTACAGGAGGAAACGGGCTTGCGGGTTAAGCTGATTGAGGGGTTCTCCTGCCTGTCCAAGTATCGGATTCGGGATCGGGTTGAAAAGACGGTAACCATCTTTGCCGCCACCACCCCGAGCACGGTGATCCACATGCAAAAGGAAGAAATTGAGGACTACATTTGGCTCACCTATGACCGGGCGCTGTCGCTGCTGCGGTTTGACAATGACAAAAGTATTCTCATTGCCGCCCACGATTTTTTGGACCAAAACAACATTATTTAACGATGGAATCCATGTGTGCTGAAACTGCCTATTTAATTGAACTGACCGCCGCCTTTTTGCGGGACGAGCCGGTCACCTTGCGCCCGGATATTGATTATCACAAGCTGTGCGGCATTGCCAAGGCGCATAATCTGATCGCTGTGGTGTACGCAGTGTGCAACAAAGCACCCAATACCGAGGTGATCCCGGAGGACTGCCGACTGGCACTCAGCGAGCACTTCTTTAGCAGCGTGTTCCTGTACGAGCACCAAAAGCAGGGTGTGGAGCGGGTGTACCGCGTCCTCAGCGACGCCGGCATCCCCCATGTATTTTTTAAGGGCGCGATCTTAAAAGAACTGTACCCGGTGCCGGAGTGCCGCCTAATGGGCGACATTGACCTGCTCATTAACCCGGCGGACCGCCAGGCAGCCAAAAAAGCGCTCATGAGCAGCGGCTTTGCCTGTACCGCCCAAAACGGCCCGGTATATGACTATCGCAAGGGCGATGTGTTGCTGGAGGTGCACACAGCACTGATCAGCGATGATCCCCGGTGTGAGACTGCCTTTGCAAACGCCATGGATCAAGCCCAATTTGAAGGCTGCTGCGGCAAATTGGAGGACAATTACCACTTTGCCTATCTAATCGCCCACTTGGCCCACCACTTTCGCTTTTACGGCGCCGGAATCAAGCTGATCCTGGATCTTGCTGTGATGCTGCAAAGGTGCCGGATCGACGAAAAAGCGGTACTGACCTTGTGCGAAAAAGCCGGTTTGGCACAATTTGCCAAGATTGTGCTCACCGTGTGTTATCGCTGGTACGGCGTGGGTACGCCTTATGTGGATGACACAGCGGACTGTGAATCGTTTTTGGTCAGCTACGGTGCCTTTGGTAACGCGGACCGGAACAAAAGCGCCGTCATTGCCCGCCGCCAAATGGAGCAGGGCGAGAAAGCAAGCCCCCTGCGCAGCAAGCTGCGCCTGGCGTTTCCGGCATACAGCCAAATGCGCCACATACCCTATATTCGATTTTTAGACGGCCACCCCTGGCTGACCCCGTACGCCTGGTGCTACCGTCTGATTTACAACACCCGGCACCGCAAGGACTTTATGGTGCGCACCGCCCGGGGACTGGACAGCGACGATGCCTACGCCGCTGCCAAGGAAGAACTGGAATTCTTTAAGGAGATGGGATTGTTATGATTTTTGGTATCATCTTGCTGGCTATCGTAGCCATTTTACTGGTGTGGTTCGTAGCCTGGTTTATCATCACCCGCGTCAACGGCAACTGCCCGCTATGCGCCATGGAAAAGATTGCACACCCCTCTAAGCTGACCATAGACACCACGGACGCACCGAATTACGGCGGCGCTACCGTGCCCCCTATGGGCTGGTCCAGCTGGAACACCTTTCGCCAAAACATCAACCAGGATCTGATTCTGGAGGTGGCAGAGGCCATGGAGGCCAGCGGCCTGGCAGAAGCGGGCTACAACTATATCAACCTGGACGACTGCTGGCACAGCTCTGTGCGAGACGAAATGGGTCGCCTGCAAGGGGATCTGGGCACCTTCTCTATGGGGATCCCGGCGCTGATCAAGCAACTGAACAGCCGGGGCTTTAAGGTGGGTCTGTACTCCTCGAACGGGACCCTCACCTGCGAGGATCTACCGGCCAGTTTGGGTCACGAACGGCTGGATGCCAAAACCTTGGCCAGCTGGGGCTGCGAATTCTTCAAGTATGACTTTTGTCATCACCATGTATTAAAGGGTGATGTGCCCATTATTGAAAACCTGCAACTGAACCTGCCGGGTACCACAGAACCGGCACTGATCCTGCTGCCCGGCGAAGCAGAATTTACCGGCAAAGGCCGGGTAGTCAAGTGCAGCGATCTGCCCTCCGGTCAAGGCATCGGTATGATCGGTTACGGCTCCGGCACCGCCGGATTCCGCTTTAGCGTAGAAGCAGGCGGCACCTATGCCCTGACCCTGGCCTATAACAAATCTCTGTGCCTCCACCAGCGCTACCTGCGCATTCGGGTCAACAACGGCAAGGAACATGAGCTGCTGTTCCCCACCACCAAGGGCGCCAGCCCCACCGGCCGTATCCAGCTGAAAGTTGAGCTGCAATCGGGCGAGAACCACCTGTTGCTCTACAACCCGGTGGTTACCCGGGCTGACTCCTCTTACCTGCAATACGCCCGCATGGGTCGAGAACTGCAAGAGGCCACCAAGGAATGGGCTGTCATCACCGGCGAGGAGGAGCGCCCCATCATCTATTCCATCTGCGAATGGGGCTTTGCTTATCCCTACAAATGGGGAGCCAAGGCAGGCAATATGTGGCGCACCACGCCGGACATCATGCCCAAGTGGCTAAGCATTAAGACGATTTATGAGCACAATGTACGCCTGTATGACCACGCCGGTCCCGGGGCCTGGAATGACCCGGATATGCTGGAAGTTGGCAACGGCAAGCTGACAGAGAACGAGAACAGGGCACACTTCTCCCTGTGGTGCATGATGGCCGCGCCGCTGATTCTTGGCAACGATGTGCGCAAGTTTGTGGACGGCAACAACGAGCAGGTGCGGGAGAACCCCACCTTAAAAATTGTCACCAACAAAAACCTGATCAACATTGACCAGGACCCGCTGTGTAAGCCCTGCAAGCGCATTCGTCGCCAGGCCGGGCTGGATATTCTGGCCCGCCCGCTGCAAAACGGCGATGTGGCCCTGTGCCTGTTTAACAAGGGCACCTCCCGCCGCACGGTCACCTACGACATTAACGCTTTGGCGGACGATGCGTACCTGAACTTCCGCAAAACGCCGGGCAAGTACGAGGTGCATGAGCTGTGGAGCGACGAGTGGTTCAACGACAACACCATTAACGCCACCGTACCCCACCACGGCGTAAAAGTCTATCGTATTCATAATTCCTAATAACATACAAAACAGGCTAAGCAATGTAGATTGCTTAGCCTGTTTTTTGCGTCTGTATTGGTGTATGCTTATTCGTAAATCTGGTGCTCGCCGGTCATCATATCCGTTAAGTGCGTCTCCACCAGCGCCACCGCCCGGGCGGTATCGCCGTTGAGCAGCTGCACCAGCAGTTGCTGCAGGTAATGGTACAGGGACGCCTTGCCATAACGCTGCACATAACGAGCACCCAACTGCACATTGGCAGTCTTAAAAGAATTATAGATCAGCGGCGCAAAGGTGTTGCCGCTAAGGAAACTCAGTTCCTGATTATACGCATAAGCCAGCTCTGACACCCGCTGCGGGTCATCCGTCTCGGCCATTTGGTCCACAAAATCCTCCAGCTTTTGCACCTCTGCCTCCGTAATGGTGCGGGCAGTGAGTTTGCGCACGGAAAAACAGTCAATCAGGATCTTAAACTCCAGCAGGGAGCGAATTTCCTGCTCCGGAAGAATACCACCGTTATAGTGCATAATGGACAGAAAAATATCCGACTTACCCACCCGGCGATAATCTGCCACAAAGGTGCCCACCCGGGGCCGTACCTCTAAGAAGCCCTTGTGCGCCATCTCCGCAATGCCGCTATTCACTACACCCCGGCTTACATCCATCATCTCCGCCAACTCCCGCTCCGTGGGCAGCTGCGCGCCGATGGGCAGCTCGCCGGACAAAATCTTGTCCTCCACAGACGAAATAAACAATTCCTTCAAACTGGCGGTCTGCAGCTTTTCAAATTCCATAGGTTCTCCTCCTGTGGTTCTTGGTAATACCAGTGACATTGTATCATCTTTGCTACTCAATTTCAACAAAAAACCACCCCGGTTTTTGCCAATATGTAGAAATGTGCAGCCGGGCTTGTTAAAAGATTGACAATCTACAAAAACAGGACTAAACTGAACATTGAAGCGGGCGGAAAACCGCCCACGGAAGGGTTGCGCTGCGGCGCAAGATGATTTATTTTTAGGAGGAGATAACTATGTTATTCCAAATCTACGGCGATACTGCGCTGTGGCAGCTGCTGGGCTGGGCATTGGTCTTCACCGGGTTGGTGCTGGCTAACGAGATCGCCCGCCGCTCCAAGGCAGGCGGCATTTTCTTTTTCCTGGTGCTTCCGGCTGCACTGAGCGTATACTTTATCGTCATCAATGTGGCGGCCGCAAAGGGTGTTGACTGGGCGGTTAATAACGATACGGTGGTCCACATGAACAGCTGGTTCCATTATGCCAAGCTGTATGCTGCCACCGCAGGGTGCATTGGCTTTATGATGCTTAAGTACAAGTGGAGCATCGGTAAGACCCAATGGTTCAAGGTGTTCCCCTTTGTCATTGTGGCCATTAACATTTTGATCGCTGTGGCCAGCGACTTTGAGTCTGCCATTAAGGGCATCAGCGCCGGCGGTGCTGCCGGTGGTTGGTGGCTCTCCAGCGAAAATGTGTGGCTGTTCGGCGGCTGGTGGAATATCCTCAACGGCCTGGCCGGTATCATCAACATTCTGTGTATGACCGGCTGGTGGGGTATTTACTCCTCTAAGAACCACCAAGATATGCTGTGGCCGGATATGACTTGGTGCTACATTCTGGCCTACGATATTTGGAACTTTGAGTACACTTACAACAACCTGCCCACCCACTCCTGGTACTGCGGCCTGGCT
>ERZ773111.567-NODE-567-length-23588-cov-17.144435_pt1 | contig 23588 bp, 19 predicted proteins | sample MGYA00580567_ERZ773111 | MGnify/ENA primary metagenome ERZ773111 (study PRJEB29015, sample SAMEA2737875) | human gut metagenome | biome: human gut; feature: human-associated habitat; material: faeces | place: China | collected 2012 ...
ACCAGAAAAAATCGAAATTGATGCAAACGAAAGGGCAGTTAATGAAAAGTCTCAATACTGCTTTTTCGTTTGCACCACCTTCGATTCTTTCCTTAACGATTTGTCAGATTCTAAAAAAACTGTTTTCCGTAATTGTATCATAATCCTGAAAAGAAATTAAATTTTCTTTTCCAATCCTTTTACTATCTTATCAAAATCAGATTCAATTGGCTGTGTCTTGTTAAAAATATCATATTCCTGATATGCTTTCTCCACTGCCTGCTTATGAGAAATACATCCATTATCTTTCAAAATATCGTATCTGCGGAACGCAAGAAATTCGTTCACACTTTTTGAAAATTCCTCCATAGTAAAGACGTTTTCACGTTCAATCAAATCCTCTATGTAATCAAAATATCCTGTAACAGCACGTTCCAACTGACGAATCTGTTTTTCATCCAAATAGTTTTTGGCAATCGGGGTATCAGATTTGAGAATACGACCATCTGGAGCATTTTTCCATGTGGTCAAGCCCATATTTTCCTTGGTGTGGTCAGCTTGATTATAGACGATTTCAGCCGCTGTTTTACCGGTAATAGCATAATGAAATTTGTTCTGTATGGTTGCATAAAAATGATATGCAGTATCAGAATCTCTATTGTAATCAATGCTGCACTCTGCAAAGATATCGGTTATCTGTTGCCATATTCTACGTTCGCTGGCACGGATGGAGCGTACTCTTTCCAGCAATTCACGGAAATAGTCTTTTCCAAATGCTGTTTTACCCTGTTTCAGGCGTTCATCATCCATAGCAAAGCCCTTTATCATATATTCCTTCAAAATACCGGTTGCCCATATACGGAACCTGGTTGCCTGAATAGAGTTTACTCTGTAACCTACAGAAATAATGGCATCCAAATTATAATAATTGGTAGGAATAGTCTGCGTTTTATCCTGCATTGCTCCGTGCTGAGTGGTTGTTGCAATTTTTGCAACAACCACTTCCTCATCAAGCTCACCGGTTTCAAAAATCTTTGCTAAATGGCGGCTGATGCCCGACTTGTCAATACCAAACAATTCAGCCATGGCTTTTTGTGTCAGCCATATCGTTTCATCTTTTATCAAGGCACTGACTGTTACGTTATCATCTTCGGTTCTGTACAGCACCATTTCCAGTTGTTTTGTAATATCTGTATTCATAATCAGCCTTCTTTCTTAAGAGTCAAGAATATTTACATTGTAGCAAACGTATGTTTGCACGTCAAGAAGGCGGTGGAATTTTTATGGAGCAGACAAAAACTTTTTATTAAAAAAAGCAATGTATGATACAAAAAGTTTACAACTGACATATATACTCATTATAACAACATGGAAGATAACTATTCTGAATAGTCACCGGGGAAGAACAAAAAGGGAGGAGAACCACATATGGATAAGAGGGGTAACATATCTTCACGAAATATGAGATTATTTGCAGCAATTATGACACTCATCGAGGCACTTGTCCTCATATCACTCGCAGGCTGTGCCGGCAAAAAGGTAGATTATGGCACTGATACAGAAAAACTGACAAAAAGTGCTGTATGCAATGTAAAGGATTTTAGTACAGATGAGACCTACAGCGATGAGTTTTCCGTGCAGACAGAAATTGGAAATGTAAATATAGATATAAGTGCAAAAGTGGAACTGCCTGATTGTAAGACAATGTCAGTAGTTGAAGTGGAAAAGATACCTTATTCTGCAAAGCTCAAGGAAAAGGTATTGAAGGCATACTTTGGAGAGTCACAGATTTATTACTATGATAAGGAACATTGGACAAAAACACAGCTTCAAAATCTCATTGATTCCATAAATTCCTCAACAACACCAACTGATACATCTGGCACAGGAAACAGAGCTGAGTTTTTGAAGGAATATACGCATTATCTGGAAAATGCCGGGGATGAATGGACTATAGCTACAGAGTATGATTCATGTGATGAGTTTGTAGGGAAAAAAGGAAACACCTGGTATAACGTGAATTTTGTTGCAGATGGTGATGAAAATAAATGGCTGTCGGGAATTGGCGCAGGTCCGATTGAGGGATATACCAAAAAGACAGGAAGTAATGAATACGAGTGGAGCAATATATTTAACGATGGATATGTGCAGCAATACTTTGGACCGGATTCACTCATGGAATATGATACGGTAAATGATATCACGGATTCACAGGATACATCGGGAGAGGAAATCGCGCAGGAGGAAAATGAATCGGGTATCACAATAGAAGAAGCGGGGAATATGATAGACAGTTTTTTGAAAGAGACAGGTTTTTCATCCATCCCGCAGACTGAGAGCTCGCAGCTGAAATGGAGTGGATATAACGAAAGAGCCGATCATGTGTATCAGGAAGATGATATACATGAGTGTGTAAGTGGTTATAGATTTTACTACAATATCGGAGTTGGCAAAATATTATTTGATGATGCTTTAAATCCGATGGATTACAGCGGATACAATATGAAATATGGTGATAGTATAGAGGATACTTTTGATAATGAATTCTACAATTTTTATGTTGATAAATATGGTATATGTACTTTTTATATAGACTGCCCGGTAAGTATAGTAAGAAAACAGGAAAATGTAGAAATGCTTCCTTTAGAAAATATATTTGATATTGCCCGGGATGAGCTTAAAAACAATGCTGATGAATATGTACTGGATACAAATGTAAAATATTACACTCTAAAACTTGCATACATAAGGGTAAACAACCGGACTGATATGCAAAAATACAGTTATATTCCGGCATGGAGTCTGGAATTGCTGCAGAAAGACACTACAAATGCATGCCCTGTATTTATCAACGCGATTGACGGAAGTGTGATACATCCGGACGATCTGAGTTAAGATACAGAATGTTTACATCGGACCGTACTTTCACAGGAATAATTATGTTGTAGAAAAAATGTGACATATCAGGGAGGATTGGCATATGAGAAAACATACAAGAATATTTGCAGCAATTATGACACTCATCGAGGCACTTGTCCTCACATTATTCACAGGCTGTGCCGGCAAAAAAGTAGATTATGGGAATGAGAGCGAAAGTAAAGAAACAAAAAATATGTCTGCCTTAGCTGATATAAAGGCAGACTCCGGCTGGAATGAAAACTTTACCATACAGACCGGTAATGGCGAGAAAACAGTATATGTATATGCAAATATTGTAGTTCCGGACTTCGATAACATGTCGGTTGTTGAGGTGGAAAATGTAAAGATAGATGCTGATTACAAAAAGCGTTTTCTGGATTTATATTTTGGTGGGAACGAGTACTATTATCACGATCCGGATCATTATACTGTTGACGAATTGAATGAGGTCATAGAGTACTGGCAGAAAGAACAGGATGATACTTACAGGGAGTGGTTGGAACAGCGGCTGGCTGAATACAGGGATAAGCTTGAAACGGCAAAGACTACTTATACCGTGGCAAAGGATCTCGAAAACTGTGAAGTATTTGCAGGCTACAAGGGTGATGTGTTCTGTGAGGTGGAGTTTGAGGCTCACAAGGTACATGCTTACGCCTTGCATCAGTCCGGGACAGATTACGGTCCACCATCTTTAAGGAATGAGGACTATGATACCATAACGCAGACTTTTCAGGATGATGATCTAAAGGATAAGGCAGACGAGACCTCAAATGAGGGCAGTAAATCTGCCGCATCAGCCAAAAAAGAAGCCGGGAATTTCCTTAGTAAATTGGGAATGCAGGATCTGGTGGAACGAGGTGAATGTGAGTGCAGCTGGATAGGTTTTAATATTGACAGCGAAAAGGAAAATGACTATCAGACAGCAGCGTGGGGATATATTTATTCATACGCGACCGGCATAGACGGCATCACATTTAAGGATGGATTTGATATGGATACCTATTTGTCGGGGTATGAAGCAATTGATAGTGATATAGATGATGTTACACTGCCTGACAGTACACTTCTTACAGTCACTGATGATGGAATAATTGATGTGCAGATGGAATATCCGGTAAATGTAACACAGATCTATAAGGATGTGGAGCTTATTTCTCTGAAAAATATAGAGCAGATCATCAAGGCGGAGATTACGGAAAATCCTGATAAATATGATACCGCGGCGACATTCAATAAGCTGCAGCTTAGTTATTTGAAGATAAGAAGTGACAGTGAACAGGGAAAATACAGCTATGTTCCGGCGTGGGTACTGTCACGTATGGTAGACTCCAATGAGCAAAATGCTATCTTTGTAAACGCTATAGATGGAACGATCATAAATTTGGAAAATTCACTGTAAAGGAGAGGCTATGAAGAGGAAAAACGTTATTATATCGGCGTTGGTTCTTGCAATAGCATTAACCGGCTGTTCAGGAAAAAAAGTAGATTATAATATGGAAACTGAAAATATAAACACAAAAGCAGGAAGTGATATAAGTGCATTTGACGACAGTACGAAATGGAATGACAGCTTTTCTGTTGAGATATCGGATAAAAGTGTGGATGTGGATATTTCAGCAGACATTACCCTGCCGGACTGCAAAAGCATGTCGGTTGTTGAGGTGAAGAATATAAAGGTGGGTGCCGATTTCAAAAAGAGTGTGATAGAGGCTTATTTTGGCTATAGTACCGTATATTATCACGACATACCTCATTATACGAAAGAAGAGATATATCACAGCATGGAGGTTGTAAAAAATGAGATTGCCGGGTATCAGCAGGAAATTGATGCGGGACTTATCACAGAAGAGGGCGTCAGCAGGGTGATGAAAAGTGAAAATGATCTGCTGGAACAGTATGAAAAGGCAGAACCGTCTGCACTGGATACGCGTGAAAAAGCTACAGATTATACGGATTGTAATGAGTATCTGGGATATATTGGTAATGTTTTCTGTGAGCTTAGATTTGGAATTGCTGAGGACGGCTCTCTTGAATATATTTCAGCACAGCCTCTTAAGGCAGGAAGTGAGGGGACATTATACGATGATAGTGAGTATGGCTATTACGGACCACCATCCTTTGCAGAGGAGAAAGGTGTAGAGGGATTTAACGGAGGCTCTACAGGTGGAGATACTACATCTTCATATGATAATGAGTGTGCATTATCAAAAGACGAAGCTATAAAAAAGGCAGAAGAATTTCAAAATAAATTAGGCATGGCTTCACAGGTATATATAGGAACATCAGACTACGAGTGGAGCGCAGGAGTGATAGAGGATGGTGATGATACTGTAAAAACTGATGATAAAGAGAGCGTCATAAAGGATACAGCCTGGGGATATATCATAGATTATGGCGAGGGTGTGGATGGCATAGCGTTTTGCAAGTCACTCGATTTCACCCGGAATATGGATATATGGGATACACTCGATAACTATGATGATTTTATGCCATATGGCAGCAGTTCCTTTATTGTGACGGATCAGGGAGTGACGGAATTTACTGTTTCTTACCCGGTTGATATTGTAAATGAGTCAAAAAACGTAGAACTCTTGTCAATGGACACTATTAAAGAGATCATCAAGGATGACATGACAAAAAACTCAGATCAGTATGATTTTACACAAAATCACACTTACAACAATCTAAAGCTCGGATATATCCGTTTGAAGGATGCATCTGACAAGGATAAATGTACTTATGTTCCGGCATGGTGTCTGTCAAAACAGGATAAGGGCTACGACAGATATCCGGTGTATGTGAATGCGATAGACGGCACGATCATAAGGAGTGATGATCTAATATAAGATACTGTTATTGGCTGCAATAAAGTTTATACATGGAGTTACATTTTTAGATAATAGATCAGGTTCATATTTATTTGGAAAAGATGTGGAAAATATATGATTAATAAAAAGAAAAAATATATAGGGCGTTTGACACTTGCCACTGCAATTACCTCTATTTTGTTTTCAGGATGTGGGGCGGCACAAAAGGAGCTTGCACAGACGGACAGAGCTTTCTACGAGAAAATATCATACCAGACAGTTACGGTACAGAGCGGTTCACTCACACCGCAGACTACCATCAGTCTGAGCGCGCAGGGCTATACCAGGTTTTCCTATGGTGCGACAAACACGGAGCTTACGCTTGAAAAGGTAAATGTGGCAGTGGGTGATCATGTGAAAAAGGGCGATATACTGGTGGCTTTTAAATCCGGGGAGATACAGAAAAAGATTGAGGACTACAGCGGGCAGATCAGTCAGAATAAGCTTCTGGCAGAGCACTACAGGGCTATTATGAAAATCGATGATACTCAGGATTATTCAAGCGATATAGCCCAGCTTGATAAGGATACAGAGGTTGCGCAGCTTTATCTTGATGAGGCTAAGGAAAAACTGTCGAGATATCAGATCACGGCATCAGAGGATGGTACGATCACAGCAATGGACAATTCACTTTTGGCGGGAGTTTTTGAACCGGGCAGCAATCTTATAACAGAAATCAGCGGAAACGGCAATTACGAGGCTGACAGACCGGAAGGTTATGACTTTAATGTAGGTGATATATACACGGCAACAGCATCTGATATAGAGTTTGAACTTAAGGTAAAAGAGGTGGACGATAAAAAGGTTGTTTTTGAACCGGTATCGGACATGTCGGCAGTATCGGATGCACAGATATTTTCCATGGAAGTGACGCGCCCTGCTATAGAAAATGCTGTGTATGTGCAAAAGGACGCAGTACATGAGAAGGATGGCAGGTATTTTGTATACACACTGGATGAGAATGGATACAGACAGGCGGTATGGATAAGTGTCGCAGATCAGGTGGGAGACTACCGGATCATCACAGAAGGACTTAAAAGCGGGGATGAGGTGGTTTTGCAGTGAAGATCAGAAACATTTTATCAATAAAAAAACTGGCAGTACTGGGGATATGTGTATCGTTTGTGGCAGGCGGCTGTGGAAAAATGACAGAAAGCAGTATACCAGAGCTTGAAGAACCTGTAGCGTTAAATGAAGCCTACAGACCTGTGGAATACGGTACGATTGGCTCCATACAGGTGCTGATGGCTACCGCAGTTCCTAGGGATTACTGCAATTACTACAGTGCCAACGTAAACATTTCACAGATATATGTGGAGCCGGGAGATACAGTAAATGTAGGGGATGTGCTTGCAGTCTGTGATGTGGATGAGGCAAAAAAACAGTTGCAGCAATGTAATGATGCGCTGGCGCATGAGAATGAGACATATGAGATATCCGCTCAGATCTCGGATACGCAGATCAAATTATGGGAGAGTCAGGCTGCGGATACGGACGAATTTTCAACAGAACAGATTGAGAAAAAAGAGAGCACAGAAGAGGATTACAATACGCAGATTGCCACAGAACAGGAAAATGAACGGTACGATAAGCAGCTTCACGAATACCGAGTGCAAAAGATCAATGAACAGATGGCTTTATATCAGCAGATTGTTGATGATGGAACGCTTAAGGCAGCCCACAGCGGTCTTGTCACTTACACTAAGAAGCTGACAGATGGAAGGTCTGCTGCGGCATACGAGAATATAGTCATTGTCTCCGATACGGATGACCTTGTGCTGGATATAAAAGATACAGCTATAAATGAGTACAAATACAGCGATTATGACAAGAAATATGTGATAGTCGATGGCGAAAAATATGATGTCACCGAGTCTCAATATACATCAGAGGTTTTGGTACTTTCGAAGATAAACAACCGATATCCGGATGTGTGCGTGGAAAGCAGGGAAAAGCCGTTTCTTACGGCAGGACAGATGTATCCGGTATATTTTGAAAAGACAAAAGCAAATCAGGCACTTGTCGTGGGAAAAGATTCCATCTATAAGGATGGCGATACCAGATATGTCTATGTGAAAAATGATGAGGGCGGCCGCGAGAAACGCATCATAACAACAGGTGAGTCTGATGAAAACTATACACAGGTCACAGAGGGCTTAAAAGAGGGGGAGCTGGTTTACTATAATTCTACAGATCAGGTTCCGACAAAGTATAGCAAATATACGGTAACAAGGTCTGACTTTGATATAGCAAACTACGGTGTGCGCTACAGCAAATCTGACGCAGGGACGATAACCGAAACCTGTGATTATGAAGGGCAGATCGTATCGGTCAATGTGAAGCAGGACGATACGGTAGAAAAGGGGATGCTGCTTTACGTGGTGGATACCGGAGAGGGCAAAGCTGCCATAACAGAGGCGAAAAATGCGATCGACTCGGAGAATGAATCCTATGCGCAGAAGATTGCTGATTACGATAAACAGATAAAAGATTTATCTGAAGGTGGTAGTAGCGCAGAAGAAAATAACCGGCAGGATGAAAAGCCGGATACAGCATATGATGAGCAGCAGTTGAAACTGAATTTACAATTATTGAATCTGCAGAAAAAACTTGCCTGTGCAGACCACACCTATCAGCTTTCCCGGCTACAGTCAGCATATGACAGCATAAGCGCAGGAAATGACGGCAAAGGAAATATTTCAGTATATGCCAAAAATGACGGAAAAGTTTCAAAGGTGAGTGTCAAGGCAGGAGATAATGTGGAGAAAGGCTCAGATATCCTGCAGATAACCGGAAATTCCACGGACGTACTGTTGGTTCAGGTAAAGGATAGCAATAGCTATAAAGTATATAAGGACAATATAGCAGATGTGGGAGAGCGCGTATCACTTGAGCTGGACGGTACAACGATCTACGGAAGCTGTATCGGTTTTGCCGGTTACGGTAGTGTTGCTCAAAAGGGATATATAAATCAGGATGATAAAGGTGTGCATATTACCGGAAACACAGATTCGGGATATGGAAATGCAGCATTTTATATAAAACTTGACAATGGAATACCGGATGATCTGACCAGGGCATCTGCTGTAAAGTTTTCTTATGTTTCTTTTAAAAAGGTGGTAGTGGTGCCGACTTCGATCATACACAAGCAGGTCAATCCTATGGACAAAGATGATATATCATACTATGTGTGGAAAATTGATGGGGACAGCGTGGTAAAGCAGCCGGTAATATTGGGCGATTATACATCAGGCAGCAATACACTTGTGCTTTACGGTATTGATGAGGGCGATGAAATATGTTTGGCTTCGTAATTAATAAATTAAAAAACAGAAAATGGTTAAATCTGTGTCTGCTTATGGGAGTGGCTTTGTTTATAGCACTTTTTGTGTGCCACCCTATGTTTGAAAAGGGTGCGGGCAATCAGATACTCGACAGACTTTTTACGGATCATGCCACACAGCAGAATGAGTTTCCTGCACAGATGAGCCGCGAGGGAACATATGTGGTGGCAGATTATCCTGATTCGCAGTCAGTGCTTGATAAGCTGTCAGGATACGAAAAGAAGTGGACTGAATATGTGGATATAAACAAGGTTTCCTCACAGCAGCTTATCACACTCTCAGGAGGACGCGCAGATACAGAGTTTGGAGGACTTAACCATTATTTTACAATAGGATATCTGCCGGGACTTTCGGAGTACGCGGATGTTGTAAAATCTCAGACTGACACAGCCACATTCGAATGCAGTATAAGCGAAAAGACAATGGATCACTACGGACTTGTAGCAGGTGAAAAAATCTATTTACATGTACCTGATGGCAGTGGGAAAAAGGAAATTTCTTTCGTCATATCACAGATCTGCCGTGAAAAAGATATAAACGATCCATATTGGGCCAAGACGCTTTCGGATATGGGCGATGTGATATTTGTTTCGCGGGATGTTTTTGACGAAATGATGCAGTATTACAGCGAGGACAATATCAGCTACAGTGATTTTCTCATGCTGGATTACAGGCAGATCAACACGGAAAATGCCTCACTTTATGACGGTTATATGGAGCAGTTTAAGGATGCTGACAAGCTCTACAATGACAACATCCGTGATACGCTGGAGCGCTTTTTTACACAGCAGAAGACGATAAAGCTGATGCTTTGGGCGTTGGAGCTGCCGTGTCTTGTGCTTTTGATTTTATTTATAAGAATGATATCTGCACAGATACTTTCGCTCGAGGAAAATGACATACTTGTTTTAAGAAGTCGTGGTGCGACAAAATTACAGGTATTTATTTTGTACCTGCAGCAGTCAGGAATAATAGCGTTTGCGGGCTGTGTACTTGGAATAGTACTCGGATATATAATGTGCCGGGCTGCCGCATCTACAGACGGATTTTTAAGATTTACGGCAAAGGATATAGGCACTTACAGATTTGTATGGCAGATGCTTGTCTATGCGGTGGCAGCGGCAGTTATCATGGTGCTGTTTATCACAGTTCCGGTGTGGAAAAAATCAAAGGATGCCATATCAGAGCGCAGCAGGGAACGAATATCAAAGAAAAAGCCTCTTTGGGAGAAATGCTTTATAGACGTTATACTTTTGGCTCTGTCAGCATATCTGCTTTACAATTACAACAAGCAGAAGAGTACGCTTGCGATATCTGTTCTTGAGAACAGGAGCATAGATCCTGTCATGATACTGGACAATTCGCTTTTTATATTTGCAGTGGCACTTTTGTGCGTAAGACTTACCGGACTTATTATTCTGCTTGTGGACAGGCTCTTTAAAAAGCATTTTTCTCCGGCAATGTATGCATCATTTTTACAGCTGAAACGAACCAGATACAATCAGGGATTTCTGGCAGTATTTCTTATCATGACAGTGGCTGGCGGTATTTTTGACGCGAATATGGCGCGCACCATGAACAGCAATATGGAAAAACGGATCGTCTACAATGTGGGTTGTGATGCGATATACAACGAAGATTTCAGACTCAGGATACAGAAGAATAAAGATGGCTCTGTAAGCTGGATGTATGACGAGCCTGATTTCGGTAAATACGAGTCGCTCAAAAATGAGGGCATCTGTGACGGGGTCACGCGTGTGCTTGAGGACGAGCGGGTAGACATTTCCGCAGGCAGTGGTTCGATTTCGGATGCATATCTTATGGCGATAAACACAAAAGAATTCGGTGAGACTGCGAAATTGCAGAGTGACCAAAATGATGATATTAATGACGCGCACTGGTTCAATTACCTGAATGAGCTGGCAAAAGAGCCGGACGGAGTCATCATTTCCTCAAATCTGGCAAAAGCTCTGGGACTTAAAGTTGGTGACAGCTTAAATTACTCAAGGTATGTACCGGAGGCTGTCGATGATGATCAGATCTACGCATCCGAGAATGCAAAGGTATGTGCCATAGTAAAAGGTTTTCCGGGCTACGAGCGTTACACCTATGAGACAGATGTAGAAGGAAATGTGACCGAGCAGGAGAAATACCTGATCGTTGCAAATTATGCTACGGTTGTGGAAAAGTTCGGCATGACACCGTACAGTGTGTGGATGAACCTGTCAAAAGGAAAAACGGTGGATGATATATACAAAAATTTAACATCCGCGCAGCAGCTTATAGACGAGAATAAAAACTCAGCCACAGTGCAGATCACAAACGGTATGTTTACATTAAGTTTTATACTTTCACTGATAGTGTGCTCAGTAGGATTTTTGCTGTATTGGGTTATGACACTAAAACAGAGGGAGCTGCAGTTTGGTATATACCGCGCAATGGGAATGAGAATGAGAGAGGTAAAAGCAATGCTTTTAAACGAGCAGATATTTTTATCATTTCTGCCGCTTCTTGCGGGAGCAGGCATAGGTATAGCTGCAACAGCGATGTTTGTAAGGCTCATATCGATCATATATCTGCCGCAGAAACACAATATCGGAGTAAATGTATATATTTATCAATCTGATATGCTGGAGCTTGCAGGAGTACTTTTCGTGGCTGTAGCCGTATGCTATGTGGTTATCAGCAGATTGCTTAAGAGTATGAAGATAGCACAGGCACTAAGGCTTGGAGAAGATAGTTAGCATGTAAAAAAAGAGGTCGTGACATATGGAAAATGCGATAATTGCTCAAAATATAAAAAGATATTTTAAGGCGGGAGATGGTACAACAGTCCACGCACTTGACGGAGTATCCATGGAGATAAAAAAAGGAACACTTGCCATCTTAAAAGGGCGTTCCGGCTCTGGAAAGACCACACTTCTTAATATCCTTAGTGCGCTTGATATGCCGACAGAGGGAAGTGTGCAGTTTCTGGATAAAAACCTCGAGCAGATGACCGAGAAAGACCGGGAAATGCTAAGGCGGTATGAGATGGGATTTGTATTCCAGTCTATAGCACTAATTCCCACGATGACGGCATATGAGAATGTGGAATTTGCCCTTAGACTTGCGAAAAATAAACGTCAGATACAAAAGAATTTGACTGATATGGATAATGACATTGGAGATGCAAAAACCGAAGTGATAAATGAGAATACGCATGACAGAGTATCAGAGCTGCTGGAGCGTGTCGGACTCTCAAAGCGCATGGATCATATGCCGGGACAACTATCGGGAGGTGAGCAGCAGAGAGTTGCGATAGCGCGCGCTGTGGTTCATCGCCCGAAGGTGGTCTTTGCGGATGAGCCGACAGGAGCACTCGATACCGCTGCTGGATTTGAAGTCATGCGATTGTTCCGTGAGTTGATAGACGATGAGGACATCACAATAGTTATGACCACGCATGATCCGAACCTGATGGAGCTGGGGGATGAAGTGTTTGAGCTTAGTGACGGCATAGTAATTTAAATTAAAAGGGGGAAAAGTAGATGATAAACTGCGATGGACTGGTAAAAATATATGAGACCGACGATAAAAAGGTGATGGCACTGGAGGGGCTTGACCTGACGGTGGAAACAGGGGAAATGCTTGCGGTAATAGGAAAATCCGGCAGCGGAAAATCCACCCTTTTAAATATGATAGGAGGACTGGAAACACCCACAGCGGGAGTGCTCACTATTGACGGAAAAGACATTTCCACATATTCAGAAGCTGAAATGGTGAGATACCGCAGAGACAAGGTGGGCTTTGTGTGGCAGAAAAGTGCCAAAAATCTGTTCCCATACCTGACTGTGCTGCAGAATGTCGAGGCAGTGATGATGTTTGAAAATACTGGAAATACCGATAATTTAAAACACGGAGAAATTATAAAAAAACGCAAGGATGATAATAAAAGCTATGCCCTTAAACTGTTAAATGCAGTGGGATTACAGGAGCATAAGGATAAGCTTCCGGCTCAGCTATCGGGAGGAGAGCAGCAGCGCGCAGCGATAGCGGTGGCACTGGCAAATAAGCCGGACATACTGCTTGCGGATGAGCCCACCGGAGCTGTGGATACAAGGACTGCTGATACAATCTATGAGCTGTTTCATAAGCTGAACAAAGAGCTTGGTATAACCATCATCATAGTGACACACGATATGGCACTTGCAGGCCGTGTAGACCGCACAGTGCTTATATCTGACGGAAAGGTAAGTACGGAGAAATTGAAGAAACACCCTGCAATGGAATATACGGTATTGGATAAGGCACACAGGATAAAACTCACTGATGAGATGCTTGAGGCAGCAGGGATAGAGTCTAATAAGGTCAGGGTTGATGTGCAGGATGGAAGGCTTGTGATATCGCGGATTTAAGACATATTAAACGTTTAGTGTTATAGAGACACAAAATATATCATTTTCGGTTTTAACAGAGATAAAACCACTATTTCTATTTACACATTCTTTGACATTTTCAAGCCCATATCCGTGGATATCTCCGGCTTTTTTAACCGAAACCTGTGGAATAGGATTGGATATTTCATAAAGTAGCACATGATTTTTCTGGCGCAGCGTACATGAGATGGATGGTTTGTGACCTGCCGGAAAAGCATCGCAGGCTTCTATTGCGTTATCCATAGTGTTTCCAATGATTATGTACAGGTCAACAGGCGAAATGTTGAGGTCAGTATCCAGCCATAGATTAAAGTTTATGGAGATTCCCAGACTGTCTGCTTTATTAGAGCCATAGTTTAGGATACCGTCAACAATGGAATTACCGGTATCAATCATTTGGTCAAGGCTTGAAAACTTTTTCTTTAAGGCAGAGAGCTGGCTTTCGGCTTCAGGTCGTGTTTTCGTAGAAACCAGATTTTCCATTGCCAGCATGTATTTTTTTATATCATGCCAAAGTGCGCGGGATTCGTCCTGACGAGCAATGATATCCTGATAGTAAAGCTCCTGTTTGGCAAGCTGCTCCTGCATACAGAGCTGATTTTTCTGTAATTCATAAGATTTCTTTACTATTTCCGTATATCCACAAACCACTATATTGATAACAAGCATACATATGGTGGTCATCACAAAGGTGGAGTATTTACCATTGTCAATAAAGGTAGTGTACTGGGCAAACAGAATAAATATGCTTGACAGATTGCAGAGCATGAGTGGTATGGCATGCAGTAGAGCCTTTGAATCAAATCGGGCATTGGTAAATAAAATAATTATGACCAGCAAAAACAGATGAATAATCTTGCTTGTGGTATTGTAGATAAGCCGTCCTTCACTTATTCCTAAAAGTTCATTTATTGAAATTCCAAGTCTGGAAAGTACAAACGCACCAATAACATCGGAAAACATCGACGTGACAAAAAATAATATAATAGTATAGGTGATTTGGAATATTTTGCATTTGAAGCAGAAAGTATAGCATAAAAACAAAAATAAGCTGATAATGACAAGCCGTATAAACATAGGTGTATATAGGGTTGAGAGCATTATGACCGCAAAGAGTGATATGCAAAATAGGATAATATATCTGCGGGAAGGGTATACAGGTCTAACCTCTTTATGAAAGAAGTAGAAAATAAGCAGGCATTCTATAATAATGGTATATACTTCAATTGGAAAATTCATTTGATGGTACCTCGTATCAAATTGTTAAAGCGCTCTTGGAAAATGGTCTGTTTTTTCCGCGAAAGTGGAATTTTGCAGCCGTCAGTCATAGTGACAGCAAGTGGTGTAAAGCTGTCCACATAATTCAAATTGATGCAATAACTTCTGTGAATCTGTACAAATGAAGGATATGAAAAAACTGAAATCATATTTTCCATTGAATCATTTATCTCCAATGTGGATGTATTTGCAAAATGAAAAATAATGTGCCGGTTCAGACTCTCAAAATATATGACATCGTTTATAGAAATCATTTTCTGAGTTGAACCACACGTTACCGCTGCCTTTTGCGGAAGAATCTCGTCAAGAGCCTCCCTGACAACACTTTGAAACATTGTAATCGTTATCGGTTTGCATAAAAATCGAAAAGCAATTCCATATCCTCGGACTGCATACTGCAGTGCGTTTGTCGTAAAAACTATTACGGGACGAGGAGAATATCCTGCTAAAATAGAGCCAATTTCAAAACCATTTGGCTTATCCATTTCTATATCAAGAAAAATTAAATCATAAAATTGGGATTTAAAAGCCTCAAGCAGGGCAGAGGCAGACAGGAAAGTAGAAATATTGTATGGTAATTTGCATGATTTGCAGTAATTGTAAAGTATATCAATATCTTGTTGTTCATCATCACAAATAGCAATATTCATAAAAATAATCCCCTTATCAAAACAATTAAGCTATGAAGATTATAGATTATAAATTTTGAATTTACAAGATTAATTTAGGTTTTTCAAATCATCCATCAGATTGAGAACAATATGTTTTTTGTCAATTGATAATTGTTTGGCATAGAGAGCTATCTGATTATCCAATTGCTGACTTTCAGAAGTATGTGTATCGGTGCCCCAAAACAATTCATTTGCGTCTATTTTGAGAGTGTTGATTATTTTTGATAAAACAGAAAGTGAAATTTTGCTTTCACCACGTTCGATTTGACCAATAAATCCGCAGGAGCAGTCTGCATATTCACTTAATTGTTCTTGTGTTAGATTATTTTTCAAACGGTAGAAACGTATGATTTTTCCTATATGCTTTATGAATTCTGTATCCTGCATGATTTACCTGCCTTCATATTTAAACTATAGATATTGTAGGTAAAAAAATTAATATTTTGAATATAGTATTACTATCATTTTACAATAGTAATACTACTATATATGCAAAAGGTGTGTATATTTATGTCGTTAGTGCATGAGCTATTGTATATACAGTGATGTTGAGTAGAATTGAGAGTGTAAAGAATAAAAACAAAGGAGCAAAGAATTATGGTTAAAAAAGGTATAGTAAAATTTTCAAAAATCGTTGCAACATTTACAATGGTACTTGCTGTTGTCTCTGTGAATGCAACATGTTTCTTTTTTTCACATCAGCCAGATATCCCAGACTCATTGAAAAAAAGAAATGATTAAGAAAGCAAGTACACTAATTGTTGAGTTTTGGATTAAAAATGCAATAATCAAGACTGATGATAAGGAATCATACTGCTATGGTATGGAATTGATTTTGTCAACATTAATAAATGTTGCTTTTATGGTTATATTATCATATTACGTTATAGGATATCCTATAGCATTTATTCCGTACATAGCAGTGTATACTCCGTTGAGGTTGACAGCTGGAGGATATCATGCACGTAGTCATCTTAAATGTATCTTGTATACGCAGATTACCTTTATTGTATTTGTGATGTCTGCATTGGCATTGGCAAAAAAAAATATATGGTGTTTGATAGTGCTATATATGGTGGCAGTGTTAACTGTACTGAGATTGGCTCCGGTTGAAGCAGAAAATAAACCATTAACAGGAGAAGAAAAGCATAAGCAACAATTAAATACATGGGGATTTCAGACTATCATTTTAATTTTAATTGTTATAGCAGCAATTTTTGGAGTACTGAAAAATGAAATAGTGCTTTGTGTTATGGCTGCTAATATTTCGGTAGCGATTGCAACGGTGTACAAAGGGAACATAATAAAAAACTTAATAATGGACTGCCAATCTTACACAAAGTACCGCCCAAACGAGACTACGGGCGGTATTTTTGTATCATGGCGGAGAAAGGAGGAACTTCCCACGGGGGCTTGACTGAAAAGTTGAGCCCCTTTTTTCATGCCAAAAAACAGGAGGTAAATGCTTATGGCAGATGATAAAACCACAAAAACGCCGGAACAGCCGGTAACGGATAGCGGGCCGGGCAAGGAAACGCCTCCCGCTCCCCCAAAAGAGCCGGAGAAGGTTTCCGTTTCTCCGGAGCCGGAAAAAAAGACGGAACCGGAGGTAAAGAACCCGCAGGTTTCCGTCTATAACTTCGCTGAAATTATGAAGGAAAAGAAGGTCGAGGAACGGGCGGCAGCTCCCAGCGGGGAAAAGCCTGCCCCGGCAAAAACGGAAAAACCGGAAAAGCAGCCGGAGGCTCCGAAGAAAGCGGAGGAAAAACCCAAAGAGCCGGAACAGCCGAAGCGCCGGGGCCGTCCCCCGAAAGCAGATAAGGACAAGGCCGCAGCCCCGAAGCCCAAAGCCCCCGCACAGAAACCGGAAAAGGCGGTCAAAAAGGAACCGGAGAAAAAAGCAGCTCCAACGGTACAGGCCGCTTCCGCTCCGAAGGGACCCGAGAAGCCGAAGGATTCACCACGCCGGGGCAAGGAGCAGATCGTCTATATCAAGCTGAACGAGCTCCACGCCTTCAAGAACCATCCCTTTGAAGTCCGGGACGATGAAGAAATGCGGGCTATGGTGTCCAGCGTCAAGGACAAGGGCGTGACCCAGCCCGCTATCGTCCGTCCCCGTGAGGATGGCGGCTATGAGATCGTGTCCGGCCACCGCCGCCAGAAGGCCAGCGAGCTTGCCGGGTATGCGGATATGCCCTGTATCGTCCGAAACCTGACGGACGATGAAGCCATCACGCAGATGGTCGAGGACAATCTCAACCAGCGTGAAGAAATCCTCCCCAGTGAGCGGGCCAAAGCCTTGAAAATGCAGCTTGAGGCTATCAAGCACCAGGGCTCCCGCACTTCGGGCCAGATTGACCCGAAGGACGCAGGCAAACGCTCCAACGAGATTGTGGCCGAGCGCAATAAGATGGCGGTCAAGCAGGTGCAGCGGTATATCCGGCTCAATGAGCTGGTTCCCGACCTGATGAAGCTGATGGATGAAAAAAAGCTGGGCTTTACTACGGCGGTGGAGCTTTCCTATATCGGCAAGAAGAACCAGAACTATATCGCCGTCGCCATTGACAGCCAGCAGTCCTCGCCTTCACAGGCGCAGGCAAAGCGTATGCGTGAGCTGGACGAAAAGAAGCTGCTCAACGGGGATGTGATCGACGGCATTATGATGGAGGACAAAAAGGAGGTAGACAAAGTGATTTTGACAGGTGCGGAACTGAGCAAGTATTTCGGCAAGGAAACTACGCCGAGGGAAATGAAGGACCAGATCATCAAGCTGCTGGACGACTGGAAGGGTCAGCAGAAGGAACATGAAAAGCCGGAGAAGAAAACCGAACAGGAAAAGTAAGCCCAAACTTCGGGTCAGCATGGCCCGAGGATTGCGGGGCTCTGCCCCGCGCCCCGAAGCTCTGGAGATATAAATTATTCCCCGTCGCCAGTTATTCCGTAGCATAGCCGGGAAAATCAGTCAAGGGCAGCGCCGCCGCAGGCGGTGCCAGAGGCACCCTTGACGGATTTCTCCCGGTTATGCTTTTTCCCGGTCAAGCGACGGGGATATAAATTCTCCAGAGCCGTTCCCCTTCCCGGGGGAAGGGGCGGAGGGGTTGGGCGAACTCTTGCTTTTCCCTAAACCAAAACAGAAATGGAGGCTCAACCAATGAAACGACCTTTAGCATACCTGACCGCCGCATGGAGCGGCGAGCCGGATGTTGATATGGAGCTGGCGGCCCACTACTGCCGTCTTGCTTATGAGGCGGGCTTTTCCCCAATCTGCCCGCTCTTGTATCTGCCGCTGTTTTTGAATGACAGCGTTCCCGAGGAACACAAGGCCGGGATTGATATGCGCCGGGATATGCTGCGGCGATCCCACACCCTGATTGTCTGCGGCAGCGCTGTGGACGAGGATGTAAAAAATGATATTGCGGTTGCCGGGCGGCTGGGCATTGCGGCGACCACACTGGAAGGGGTGCTTGCCGTGAAGGGACACGGCACCCCGGGCCATGCCGGACATTAAGCTGGGAAGCCTTTTCGACGGGATTGGCGTGTTCCCTCTGGCTGCTTCCCGGTGCGGTATCCGTCCGGTATGGGCCAGTGAGATTGAAAAAGCGCCCATCTCCATAACCAAAAGGCACTTTCCCGACATGGTGCATTTGGGGGATATTACGAAGGTGGACGGCGGGAAAATCCCGCCGGTTCATGTAATTACCTTCGGTTCCCCCTGTCAGAACCTTTCTCTGATCGGCAACCGCTCCGGCCTTGCCGGGGCAAAATCAAGCCTGTTCTATCAGGCGTTTCGTATCATACAGGAAATGAGGGATGCTACTGATAACCTATATCCAGCTATCGCTGTTTGGGAAAACGTCATGGGAGCGTTTTCTACAAATGACCGGATGGACTTTAGAGCCGTCTTATCCGCCTTCTCGGACACCGAAGTTCCAATGCCTCCTTCGGGAAGATGGGGAAACGCCGGAATGGTGCGAGGGGGAACGCCTGATGTGTGCTGGCGACTCATGGACGCCCAGTATTGGGCAGGCTCCCGAAGGCTGGCACGAAGGCAGCGGATTTTCGTCGTGGCGGATTTTGGAGGCAGACGTGCCGCAGACATACTATTTAAGCCCCGTCCAATGCTCCCACTTCCTCCGCCTTGCGGAGAGGGCGGGTGGGCCGCCGCCGAAGGAGATCGAACAGCTTCTTTTGAAACAGGGCGGCAGATACCAGTCATCCACCCCTTTCAGTGCTTCCGTATGCGGGGAGCGGCAAAAAGGCAGGAAGAAACGGCCTTCCGAAACAGCTTCGGATTACCAACTGACCCTTTTCCCACTCTTTTAGCCAGTGATGTAACGCCCTTTGCCTTCTGGTATGAGGGCGACCCGAAGGGCGGCTGTATCCGTTTTCTGACGGAAACGGAAAGCGAACGGCTGATGGGGCTGCCAGAGGGCTGGACAAAGTACGGGGCGGACGGCGTGGAGATCCGGCCTCTGCAACGCTACAAGGCACTGGGAAACGCGATTGCCCTCCCTTGCGCCGATTACATTATGGCCGGGATTTATGAGGTGCTGGCTGACCGGGCCGGAAAGGAGGAATGAGCCCATGTTTGAAGCCTATATAACCAATACAGCCCTATACCCCTTAATGGGGATTGAGGTAGGGACAACGGTACATTTCCCCATGACGACACAGGAGTTGCAGGCCGCCCTTGCCAAAATCGGGATAGACGGGAAACGGTACAGCGAAGTGTTCTTTACCAGCTTTGACAGTGATGTGCTGGGGCTCTACGATTATCTCTACGAATGTGAGAACATCGACGAGCTGAACGAGCTGGGCCACGCCCTGCTGGAAGTACGGGATAAGGGCGGACTGGAAACCTTTGAAGCCGCTCTTGTCTTGGGAAACCACACAAGGAGCGTGAAGGATTTGATAAACCTGACGCAGAACCTTGACCTTTACCGCTTTTACCCGGATATTTCCGATGATGAAGGGCTGGGCCGTCTTTACGCCGACGAGCTTGGGACTATCGACATACCGGAGCACATTCAGAACTACTTCGATTATGAGGCATACGGGCGGGATGTGCGTATCAACGAGGGCGGCGTATTCGCTCCCGGTGGGTATGTGTCGGCAGTCCCGGAGGGCTTCAAGGAGTATTACCACGGGCCGCAGGACATTCCGCCGGAACACCGGATATTTGCCTATCCTGAAAAGGCCGAGCCTGTCCACTCCATTCTCGCTACACTCAAACGGTTTCAAGAAGCCCCACCCGCTCCGAAAAAGGACAAGACGGAGACTTCCCATGAAGAACGGTAAGACTTCGGGCCAGCATGGCCCGAAGCATGAAGGAGGTGCATACCATCAACTATTACCCTATCAATGAAGGAGCCGCCCGCCGGGCAAAAGAAATGAACAGCTTTTCCGACTACAAGGAAGGGAGCGCAACGGCGGAATACCGGGCAATGGTGGACAAGGCCGCCGCCATAGCGGAACAGCAGAAATCCCGGGTGGACCCCATGTACCATGAGAAGATCGACCATCTGTTAGACACCTACGCCCGCAAGCTGGCCGAAAACATGAACCAGGGCTTTGCCATTGACGCAAGGGTTCCCTCTGTGATGATCGCCGGACCTGCCAATTTCCCGGTGGGAAAGAAGGAAAAACAGAACCGGGCGCGGGACAGCAACATGGAGGAATGGCGGCATATTCAAGGGCTGCTGGATAAGATACGCAGCACCGGCATGGGCGGGATCAGCGCCGATGACCCGGCAGCGATTGAAAAGCTCCAGAAGAAGCTGGACGGGCTGGAACGCTCCCAGCTCATTATGAAGGAGGTCAACGCCTATTACCGCAAGCATGGCAAGCTGGACGGCTGTGCGCTGCTGTCGCCGGACCAGATTGAAAAGCTGAAAGCAAGCATGGCGTCAAGTTGGCGAAGCGACCCGAGGCCCTTTGAAAGTTACCAGCTAACCAACAACAATGCGGAGATCCGCCGGGTAAAGGCCCGTATCGAACAGCTTTCCAAACAGGCACAGCAGGAATTTTCCGGCTGGGAGTTCGATGGGGGGCGTGTGGAAATGAACCGGGAGGACAACCGCTTGCAGGTGTTCTTTGACGGAAAGCCTGACGCGGACACCCGGGCCGAGCTGAAAAGCAGCGGCTTTCGTTGGGCTCCCAGCGTGGGCGCATGGCAGAGGCAGCTCACAGACAACGCCATCCGGGCGGCTGACCGTCTGGAATGTATCAAGCCGCTGTCCGGCGAAAAGCCCTCCCGGCTTCAAAAGAAGCCCTCTATCTTGCAGACCATGCGGGAACAGGGCGAAAAAGTCCAGACGGAGCCGGAAAAGAAAGCTCCGTCCGGCAGAGATGCCGAGCGGTAAGCCTCGGGCCACATTGGCCCGAGGTTTTCTGTTCCCCGAGATTGTACGGGGGCCTCCCGGATAGCGGGAACCCCGACGGAAAGGAGGTTTTATGCAGGAAGAAGTAAACCAAAAAACGGTTGCCCTTTCAATCAGGACAACGAAGCTCACGGGAAAAGTGCTGGCTGCCGCTCTTGGGAAGGTAGCGCGGGCGCTGCAAAAGCACCACCGGAAGGCGCTGACCCCGCAGGGACGCCAGAGTGTAAAAAAGCTGATGAACCACTATGGCGGCAAAAGCGCCATGCCCTATGTGGGAGCCCCAAAGGATTTTGACCGGATCGCAAAGGAGTTCCATGTGGACTACGCTTTCCATAAAGTGAGCCCCGGTCATTACCTGCTGTTTTTCAAAGCCAATCAGGCGGACGCTATCACGGCGGCCTTCCAGAAGTACAGCGCAAAGGTGCTGAACAAAGAGCAGGACAAGGCTTCCATCCTCGGTCAGCTTCGGAAATTCACGGAGCAAATCAGGACGCAGGCAAAGGAAAAGCAGCGGACCAGAGAGGCGGTGAAGGACGGACGTTGAGTGACAAGATCAGAAAATATGTGCTCCCAAACCTGCCGTACCTCTTTGTGTTCTGGTTCTTCTCCAAAATCGGGACGGCCTACCGGATCGCCCCCGGCACAGACTTCGGGACAAAGCTCATGGGGATGCTCGATACCTTCCCCAAAGCCTTTGAAACCTACTGGCCGGGGCTGGGAGGTATTGACCTGCTGGTGGGCCTTGCCGGTGCGGCTGGGGTGTATCTGCTGATACAGTCAAAGATCAGGCAGGCGAAAAAATTCCGGCGGGATGCGGAGTACGGCACCGCCCGCTTTGGAACAAAGGAAGATATAAAGCCATTTGTTGACCCTAAATTTCAGAACAATGTCATTCTGACCGGGACGGAGTTCCTTACCATGAACACCCGTCCGAAGATACCCGCCAATGCCCGGAACCTAAACGCCTGTGTCATCGGATCGTCCGGCTCGGGAAAGACAAGGTTCTGGTTGACCCCGCAGCTCCTTCAAGCCCATTCCTCGTATGTGGTGGTAGACCCGAAGGGCGGCACTCTCGACCAGTGCGGGCGGTTTCTGCAACGGGAGAAATACAGGGTGCGGGTGTTCAACAGTATCGACTTTTCAAAATCCATGCACTACAATCCGCTGGCCTATATCAAGACGGAAAGCGATGTTTTGAAATTCGTTACTGCTCTGATCGCCAACACCAAAGGCGACGGCAAGGAGGGCGACGAGTTCTGGACCAAAGCCGAAACCCTCTTGTACTGTGCCCTTGTGGCCTACATCGTCTTTGAGGGGCCGGAGGAAGAACGCAACATGAATACGCTGGTGGAAATGATAAACAGCATGGAAGTCCGGGAGGATGACGAAACCTTCAAAAACGCGGTGGACTATATGTTTGACGGGCTGGAACGCCGCAGCCCCCAGCACTTCGCCGTGAGGCAGTATAAGAAATACAAGCTCGCCAGCGGCAAGACAGCCAAAAGCATTTTGATTTCCTGCGGTGCAAGACTGGCTCCCTTTGATATTCCCCAACTTCGGGAGATCATGTCTTATGACGAACTGGAGCTGGATAAGCTGGGGGATGAAAAATCAGCGCTGTTCTTTCTTATCAGCGACACGGACACCACCTACAACTTTTTGGTTGCCCTCGCTTTTTCGCAGATGTTCAACCTTCTGTGTGAACGGGCTGACAACACCTATGGCGGGCGTC
>ERZ773111.602-NODE-602-length-22656-cov-3.796248_pt1 | contig 22656 bp, 10 predicted proteins | sample MGYA00580567_ERZ773111 | MGnify/ENA primary metagenome ERZ773111 (study PRJEB29015, sample SAMEA2737875) | human gut metagenome | biome: human gut; feature: human-associated habitat; material: faeces | place: China | collected 2012 ...
TCGTCGTGCGTGGCTCCCAATCCTGACCAAAGGCGCAATCCGTCACGGAGTCTCGCATGGGCCGTCCGACCGCAGGGAGTATGAAGCATGGCTGGAAGAGTCGATCTACAACCTCCTTGTTAAAGCGACGCAGGAGAGTCTGCCGCTTGAAGGTGCGCCGGTCGTGGAGGAAATCCCCACGGAAGAAGCAGCCCGGACCGCCGAAGCTCTCGGTGTGGAGCCTCCCAAGGATGGAGACTACGGAGTGGAGGACAAATATGTGGCTATCTTCACCGACCACAAGACTCTATACAACCTCGGCGGCCTGTTGGTGGCTGCCGCCACCGAGCTGGACTTCGACCATGAGAAAGCCATGCAGACCGCCTACACCCTCTACGCCAAGAAACTCATCTCCTATCCGATGGTGCTTCAGAACACCATTCCCGCCGGGGTGTGGCGGCTCATGCAGCGCAACAAGGAGATACTGCGCTACAACGGCAAATGGGGCAAGACCGTATCGAAGGGTAAACCCTCCCGCCGCCACAACTTCCGCATGGGAGAGAATCCCTATAACGGCCACGGCATTGTCACCACCGGGATACATCCCACCGACCTGAGCCGTGACGAGGAGAAGCTCTACAATCTCATCGTCAGACGTGTCATAGAGGCGTTCGCTCCCACGGCCGCTGAAAAAAAAGCCGGGAGAAAGAAATCCCGCAAAAACAGACCGGCAAAGGTTAAAACCGCCTGAGCCAACGCAATAAAAAACATTTTCCCTGCCCGTATGTCCCAAAGTTTTATTAACTTTGTCACTGATTCAACGTCATAATGTTTTTGTTTCATTTTTGACGTGGATTTAGTGGTTGGACATCGGGAGGGATACCCGATGTCCTTTTTTCACACACTCACACTACACACATACACACCGAGGACGCCGGTAAACCACTAATTCCGAATCCCCAATGAAACAGAATGTTGAATCAAGGGAGCTGGACGACTACCGCGTCTATCTCCAAGGTCATCTGCGTGACCATCATTTTCCACAACGTAATAATAAGAAATTCATAGAGCAGCGTGTCGAGGATGCCTATGACCGGTTCGTGACCCTGCGGTTGGAAGGCAGGTCAGTTCCATACGCCGAGGAAATGGCTATGCGCACTCTGCTTGAGGGTCTTTATGTTTCCCGATACGACATTATATATAATGTGGTGGAGGAAAACTCCTCGATAGGTATGCGCCTGCCGGAAGAATACTGGCCCGACTTCACCGTGCATCTTCTCGGACTGCGACCTGTCCGGGAAACACTCGACCGTTACGAGGTCAATGGTGACTTTCTAAGTCGAGAGACACATCAGCCAATGCTGATTGAACTGCTTGGCACAATCTCGGAAATACTTGACGGCTATGAGTTATAACCGTCTTCAAGTAATGCGCGACAACATCGAGGCGATAAGGCTTGCCCTGAGCCTCGGTGCCAAAGGGCGCGGGGCGCAGACAGCCGAGGAGATTGCCGTGCTACGCAAGTATGCCGGGTTCGGTGGGTTGAAGTGTATTCTCAATGATGCCAATGAGCTGGCGGATGCCGCCAAGTGGAGCAAGTCGGATATTGAACTGTTCGCCCCGACGGTTGAACTGCGTCGCCTTATCCACGATTACAGCCACAATGACAGGGAGTTCAAGGACTATATGGACTCACTGAAAGCCTCTGTGCTGACGGCGTTTTATACCGATAACCGCATTGTGGATGCTATCTCCGATGCGCTGAAATATCAGGGTGTCGAGATAAAGAGTTTTCTTGAACCTTCTGCCGGTCAGGGTGCTTTCATTGACTCTTTCCTGCGCAATGACAGATACCCCGGTGCCGAAGTCCTTGCATACGAAAAGGATTTGCTGACGGGTAAAATCCTATCAGCCCTACACCCCTCAATACTTACTCGCATAGAGGGCTTCGAGAAGATTGAGCGCGACTTCAACGGATATTTTGATGTCGCTGCCTCCAATGTTCCTTTCGGAGATTTTGCGGTGGCAGACCCGGCTTATGCCGTGAGCAAGGAGATTGCCTACCGTCAGGCTTCCAAATCGCTGCACAATTATTTCTTTCTCAAAGGTCTTGACCAAGTGAGAGATGGCGGTCTGATTGCCTTTATCACATCGCAGGGCGTGATGAACGCGGCTTCGCCCTTTATAAGAATGGAGTTGGTTAAACAGGCTGATCTTGTGGCAGCGTTGCGTCTGCCAAACAACACTTTCAGCGAAAACGCCGGAACTGATGTGGGCTCTGACCTTATTATTCTCCAGAAGCACACAGGAAAGAAGTCATTGTCGGCTGATGAAGAGTTTTTCATTCAGTCGGTTGTTGACCGTGGCACGAAAGTGCCGGGCAACAAATTCTTTCAGGCGTTTCCGCAGAATGTGATCTGCACTGATGCCAAGGTTGGTACAGACCAGTATGGCAAACCTGCTATCGTGTATCACCATGACGGCGGTGTCGATGGTATCGCCGGAGATTTGCGCAAAGCTCTCGACGAGTCGTTACATCTACGCCTAAATATGGAATTATATAATTCCAACGGCATCAAGCCGCCCACGCCTGACCCGGTTACTCCTACACCTTCACCCAAACATGAGGCAAAGGCAGAAACTCCGAAGGCTGAAAAGAAGTCGAGTCTTACCAATACGCCTCTGATGCAGCAGTATCAGGAAATGAAAAAGAAACATCCCGATGCGATTCTTTTGTTCCGTGTCGGAGATTTCTATGAAATATTCGGCAAGGACGCGGTTGAAGCCTCAGAAATTTTAGGTATTACTCTGACACGCAGAGCCAACGGCAGGGATAAATATATCGAATTGGCTGGCTTTCCGCATCATGCCCTCGACACCTATCTGCCCAAACTTGTGCGGGCCGGCAAACGTGTGGCAATCTGCGAGCAGTTGGAAGACCCCAAGCTGAAAAAGACTCCCAAGCAAAAGGTTGTCGAGACGGTTACGCCTAACCAACCGCCAAAGGTAGAGTCTAAGCCGGAACCCACTCCCGCTGAACCTCCGAAGCCTGAGCCTGTAAAAGAGATAGAGACCGACGGCAGTCCGGATTATACCGATAATCCCGACCCACGCCTGTTTGCCTACAATCTTTTCGGCGAGTTGGAGCCTATCGGCAAGCCCCGTCGTCAGCCTAAGCCTGCTGAAAATGCTCCCAAACCCCGGCCGAGTATTGAAATCAAGGACATACCCGTCAAGAAATTCCGTCCGCTCACTGAGAAGGAGCTGGAATTTTACGGCTCTCTCAACTGGGAGGACAATCCGCCCATCAACGGTTTTTACGAAACCATGATGTCGATTGCCCACCGTCAGTTGGAAGAAATGCGTCTTGAACGAGAAGCGGAGGAAGCGGCAAAGTCCGAGACTATCAACGAAAACGGCATTGTCATTGAGAGAACCGAAGGCGATTTCATTCCCGGTCGTCAGCCAAGAGTGGCTTCACAAAAGCCGGGGCCGGTCGAAAAGGATATGTCGCCCCGTCCTTTCACGGAGGACATCCAGTTCTTCCACCACAACGGCAGCATGGTTGTTCAGGACGGCATGGTCGGATTTCTATCGGAAGTCCGCAAGAATGGTGCTACATTCAACCCGTTGGAGTTGAAGCCGGAACAGGCAAAACGAGCCATGCTCTATGTCACCATGTCGGAGACATATCAGCAGCTCTACAACTATGAGGCTGAGACACATGAGCCGTCGGAACATCTGCGCGAACACCTTAATCAGTATTATGACGAGTTTGTGGATAAATACGGCAACCTCAATGAGAAACAGAATGTGAAGTTTATCCTGATGGACGCCAACGGGCGTGACGCACTGGCTCTGGAGCGCGGCGAGAACGGCAGGTTTGTCAAGGCTGATATTTTCGATCACCCCGTGTCATTCGCTCTTGATGAGGTCACAAGCGTGGATACACCGATGGAGGCTCTGACCGCTTCGCTCAACAAATACGGCAAGGTCAATATCGAATATATGTCGTCATTAGTGGATATGGATCAGGACACCCTGACCCAAAATCTCGAAGGACACATATATTATAATCCGCTCGTTGAGAACTACGAGATTAAAGACCGTTTCATTGCCGGAAATGTCGTGGCGAAAGCCGAGGCAGTCCGTTCATGGATTGAACGGGAGGAAGAACGCATAAAGGATTTCCCCGGATACGACGGTGTTGAACCGTTTATTGCAATGTCGAAGGACTCGCTCAAAGCGTTGGAGGAAGCCCGGCCCCGTAGAATTGAGTTTGATGAGCTGGACTTCAACTTTGGTGAGAGATGGATACCGACCGGCATATACTCCGCCTATATGTCGTATCTGTTCCACACGGATGTGAAGATTGCTTATTCTTCCTCAATGGATGAATATTCGGCAGAAGCATCGAGAAAGAACATGACAATCTGGGAGGAGTTCTGCGTCAAAGGCTATTACCGTACATACGACGGCATGAACCTGCTGAAACACGCTCTCCACAACACCGTTCCAGACATCAAGAAGTCGGCTGGAAAGGACGAGAACGGTCACGACATCAAAGTTCCTGACAGCGAGGCCATACAGCTTGCCAATGCAAAGATTGACGAGATACGAAACGGCTTCTCGGAATGGCTGGAGGCCCAAAGCCCGGAATTCAAGGAGCGTCTTGTGGATCTATATAACGACAAGTTCAACTGTTTTGTCCGTCCGCAGTATGACGGCTCTCACCAGACATTCCCGGATCTGAACATGAAAATGCTCGGAGACCGTTACAACATCAGCTCAATCTATCAATCTCAGAAGGACTGCGTATGGATGCTGTTGCAGAACGGAGGCGGTATATGCGACCATCAGGTAGGAACAGGCAAGACGCTGATAATGTGCATGGCGGCACATGAGATGAAGCGCCTTGGAATGGCACACAAGCCGATGATTATCGGACTGAAAGCCAATGTCGCCGAGATTGCCATGACATATCAGAGTGCCTATCCCAATGCCCGGATTCTGTTTGCCGATGAAAAGAGTTTCAAGGCCGACAACCGCGTGGCGTTCTTCAACAATATGAAGAACAACGATTATGACTGCATAATCATGTCGCACGACCAGTTCGGCAAGATACCGCAGTCGCCAGAAATTCAGGAACGGATATTGAGGGAGGAGCTGGATGCCGTCGAGGAAAACCTCGAAGTCGTAAGACAGCAGGGCGGCGATATTTCAAGGGCCATGCTCAAAGGTCTTGTCAAGCGTAAGGAGAACCTGACCGCCAAACTCGAAACCGTCCGTTACAAGATGGACAACGAGAGGGATACGGTCGTCGATTTCAAGCAGATGGGCATAGACCATATCTTCGTTGACGAGTCGCACCAGTTCAAAAACCTGATATTCAACACCCGCCATACCCGTGTGGCAGGTCTTGGAAATGCCGACGGCTCCCAGCGCGCCCTTAACCTTCTCTATGCCATACGCACCATACAGGAGCGGACAGGCAAGGACTTGGGCGCGACCTTCCTGTCTGGCACCACAATCAGTAATTCGCTCACTGAATTATATCTGCTCTTCAAATATCTCCGACCGAAAGAGCTTGAGAGGCAGGATATTCGCTGCATAGACGCATGGCTGGCGATTTTCGCAAAGAAAACCACCGACTTTGAGTTCAATGTCACCAACAGGATTGTCCAGAAAGAACGCTTCCGCTATTTCATCAAGGTGCCGGAGCTGGCTGCTTTCTACAACGAGGTAACTGATTACCGCACAGCCGAGGATGTGGGCGTTGACCGGCCGCACAAGAACGAGATACTTCACAATATCCCGCCGACACCGCAGCAGGAGGATTTCATAGCCAAACTTATGGAGTTTGCCGAGAGCGGCAACGCCACGATACTGGGGCGCGAACCGCTGTCGCAGACCGAGGAGAAGGCAAAGATGCTCATTGCCACGGACTATGCCCGCAAGATGGCTCTCGATATGCGCCTTATCTCGCCTGCATACGAGGACGACCCCAACAACAAAGCCTCGCACAGCGCCAAGATGATTGCCGGGTATTACCGGAAATATGACACTCATAAGGGGACCCAGTTTGTGTTCAGCGACCTCAGCACATACAAACCCGGAGAGTGGAATATCTATTCCGAGATAAAGCGTAAGCTGGTCGAGGACTACGGGATACCGGCGCATGAGATACGTTTTATTCAGGAGTGCAAGACAGAGCGGTCAAGGAAGGCAGTCATCGAGGCGATGAACAACGGCGATGTGCGTGTGCTTTTCGGCTCCACCTCAATGCTCGGTACCGGCGTGAACGCCCAGCGCAGGGCTGTCGCCGTCCATGAGCTGGAATGTCCGTGGCGGCCCAGCGACTTGGAGCAGCGCGAGGGTCGTGCCATCCGTGCCGGCAACGAGATTGCCAAACTATATGCAGACAACAAGGTCGATGTAATCATCTATGCCGTAGAGAAATCGCTGGACTCCTACAAGTTCAATCTTCTTCACTGCAAGGCGACTTTCATCAGCCAGCTCAAGCGGGGCGCTCTTGGGGCGAGAACCATCGACGAGGGCGCTATGGACGAGCAGAACGGCATGAATTTTTCGGAGTATATGGCTATTCTCAGCGGCAACACCGACCTTCTTGACAAGGCCAAACTTGAAAAGCGCATAGCCTCGCTGGAGAGTGAGCGCAAATCATTCAGCAAGGGGCGCGGTGACTCCGAATTCCGACTGCGCACTATCACCCACGACATCGCCAACAACGAGGCGGTGATCGCGGGGATGAAGGCGGACTATGCCCGTTACGAGGCTGTGGTGCGGCGTGACAAGGACGGCAACCCTGTGAACAACCTTACCATTGACACCTGTAAGTTGACAGATGAGAAGAACATGGGTATCCACCTGCAAAATCTTGCGATAAGGACCAACACCCATCGTCAGTACCAGCGAATAGGCGAGGTTTACGGCTTCCCGGTTTCCATCATATCGGAGCCGACAGTCGTTGACGGCAAAGAGTCAGTCCAGAACCGATTTGTGGTCGAAGGCAACTACAAATACAAGTTCAACAACGGTTTTATCGCCATGTCCGACACCCATGCCGCTTGCATGAACTTTGTCAACGCATTGGAGAAGATTCCCGGCATCATCGCCCAGTATGAGGAACGCACCGCAAAACTCAAAGCCGATGTTCCCCAGCTCGAAGCCATCATCGCCAAGCCGTGGGGCAAAGAAGACGAACTGAAAGCCCTCAAATCCGAACTCGCCGCCCTTGACCGCAAGATCACCGCCGCCCTCGCTCCCAAACATGAGGAAGATGATGGCGTTGAGAACAAGCAGCAGCCCGACGCCAATAGGGGCGAAATAAGGGATAACCAATCCCAATCAAACGACTCAAAGGAAACAATGGTGGCAGAACCTAATCCATTGTATTCAAATAAATCCAATTCTGCGAGAATCAGATTAGGCGGTTATTAATAATACAAGTCAGATGTTATGTAATGGTAACTTCTGACTTGTTTCAATGTAATAGACAAGACTTCATCTGACAGCCGGATTCTCGAACGCCATACGCACGACGGCGTTCTCTATGCGCTCCTCAACACGGTTCTTTATCACCGGCTTGCGGCGCGAGATTTCCTGCAAGGCGAGTTCGCCGCCCTGCCCGTAGAGTTCCTTGAAGCGATAGAAGCCGTCGCGGCTGTAGCCCATTATCTTGCAGGCGCGCGACACGTTGCCCAGCTGCTGGAACAGTTCCAACAGCCCCAGTTTGTTCTTGATGACTTTTTCTGATATGGTCATGGCTTAATCTTTTTTCTTTTTACAAAGTTAATGTTTTTATCCGTGATTGTCAGATTAAGTCTTGACTACTTCAACTGATTCATTTGACAAAGGCTACACATTCGATTGTCCGACAACATTCGACGCCATCTATCTTCCCCGTTACGATGTAGCTAATAGAAATATGTTCACTGACAGCCGCTTCGATCGTGACACTCAGACAGTCGGGAACAACGAAATTGTTCACGATAACATGTTTGCACTTATGACTCTCCTTCTATTGTTAAACCCGACGGCTCATGGCTGGAAATACCAACTTCTGCAGCAATGGTATTTACTGAAAATCCCGCATTCAACGTAGCATCTTTCTCCCCTTTGACAACACATCGTATGTGATTTATCAACAATGAGCCTAACGACGGTGCACAACATATATATCGCATACGTGTTCATGAAATCTTTAAGGACAGCTATAATCTTCGAGCCTTACGTCATACCGACGGCAATCTATATCTCTTTGTTGACGGACGGCTGCTTGCTACACTTCCAACCGACAAATTTGATTCTTCCGTCGTTGGCCTTGTTTCTGAAACCGGATCTCCGGAATATCATGGCATTACCTACTACCACAAATAACTATTTGACAAACGTCTGCTTCGGACTATTGTCGGTTTATAGATGAGACATCCGGATTTGGCAGTTATTAATAAGACAGGTCAGCAACTATGTAATAGTAACGTCTGACCTGTCTTAAATTATTGGGGCTATTTCTTTTGCAATATCCTGTTTACATTCATTTTTAGAATATGATGGGCAGGACGGACCATCTGTCCGTGGTCATGACCATCTATTTCATAGATACGTACATCAGGATGCCCAATCAGTTTTAACAGTCTCCAAAGATATGCACTTTCCTCGTATCTGCCCAAGAGCTCAATCTCACGGTCGCCTGTTATAATGATATATGGAGGCGCATCCTTTCGGATATGATACATTGGAGCATACCTGTCGATGACCGGCTGCAGTTCGGATATACCCATTGCTTTCCTAAGAGCGAAATGAGTTATTGACTGGCCGCTATATGGAATAAGGCCTTTGATGGAGTCTGCATCTACTCCATACTTTTCGAGCCATTTCTTTTCAAATCCTATCATGCTGGTAAGGTATCCACCTGCTGAATGTCCGGCGACAAATATTTTAGCCGGGTCGCCACCATATTTGTCAATATTATTGAACGTCCACGCTACCGCAGCCGCTGCATCATCAATACAATCTGATATTTCGACATCAGGCATCAGACGATAATTGGGTGACACAATTACATATCCCGACTGTTTGAGTTCTTCGGGGATAAAACGTTCACCACCGGTAAGCCCCCCTCCGTGAAACCATACAATCACAGGCAGTCCTGTAGTATCGACAGGATGATAGACATCAAGTTTGTAGAGTTGGATGGAATACGGATTCTTGTCTGTCGAATAACTTATGTCATTTTCAATCTTGTACGTTTCTGCCGTTGCGCCAAAGTATGTCAGCAGCAAGGCTATCACAATCTTTATTTTCATAAAAATTTTTTACTGGAATGTAGAAAACTTATACGTACAATTACTCGTATATGTTTCGCCCGGGCGAACGACAACCGAGGGCCAATGAGCCTTATTGGGACTGTCAGGCCAGTGCTGGCTTTCGAGGCAGATAGCCGAGCGATGAGGATAGGCAATACCTCTTTTTCCTCTAACTGTACCATCAAGGAAATTGCCTATGTAAAATTGTATTCCCGGTTCATTGGTAAACATTTCCATCTTAATGCCGGAAATAGTATCGATTACTATTGCGGCAGGTTTAGTAACATCGCGGGGGGAACGTAGAACCATATTGTGGTCATAGCCGCGACCGTTTTTAAGCTGAATGTCATCGGCTGCAAGGTCTTGTCCTATACGTTTGGCAGTAGTGAAATCAAAAGGCGTCGCGGCGACCGGATTGATTTCTCCTGAGGTCATGAATGTGGAGTCTATGGGAGTATAACCATCGGCATCGAGCCACAAAGTTTCATTAAGTATATCACCTGAAGGGTCTCCGCTCAGGTTGAAATACGAGTGATTAGTGAGATTGAGTATAGTTGGGGCATCTGTAGTTGCGTTATACGCAATCTGTATGGCATTGTCAGATGTGAGCGTATAGGTCACCGTCACGTTGACATTGCCCGGGAAGCCACATTCTCCATCGGGAGAGAACAGTTTCAGCGTAACTGTCGAATCATTAGACTGATCAGCATCCCACACTGCGTGATGAAATCCTTTAGGTCCTCCGTGAAGACAATGCCCGAAGTTATTTTGAGGAAGCTGATACTCCTGACCGTCAAGCGTGAAACGTCCTTGATCGATACGGTTGCCATAGCGACCTATCAAAGCACCGAAGTTACCGTCGATATTAATGTAGTCAGCGATAGAGTCATGTCCGAGTACGACATCAGTGAGATTGCCGTTCTTGTCAGGGACCATCAAAGATACCAGACGTCCGCCATAGTTTGTTATACAGGCTTCCACTCCGTTGTCATTGACAAGTGTGTAAAGCGCAGTGGATTTACCGTTCACCTCACTCTTGAAGTTGTCAGGATTCAGGCCCGATTTAGTCAGATGCAATGTGTGATCGGCACACGCATATACAGACAACAGCCCAATGCCGAGCATTAGATTTATAGCTTTCTTTACCATAGGATTAAATATCGTATGTTGTGATTGGTTTACTACTCTGTGAGTGTTGGATTTCACCCGTTGCGGTGGCTGATTGATAATTCAAGAGCCTCCTCGGGGCGGTTTGTGGTGATTAGGTCGACACCGTGGTCGATGCACCAGCTTATGTCAGCCGGATTGTCGACCGTCCAGACATTCACCTTCATACCCAGCGCGTGGGCGCGCTCAATCCAATCAGGGTTTTTACGGAATGCATCAATGTGATAATCAATTCCGTTGGCACCTGCCGCGTGGACCTCTTCGGGTGTGAGATCTCCGGTAAGATAATAGATGTAGGCATCTTTCGGAGCGTATTTGACGAAATTTACAAGAGCCTCACGTGAGAAGGTTATGAAATCGGTTCGCGTGTCGAGTCCCATTTCTTTCACCATTTCTACGCATTCCCTTACGGCTGCTTCCTCTGCCGCCTTATCGACATGTTCCTTTAGTTCGAGTACTAATCTTAGTCGCGGTAGCGCTGTGGCTGCAGTGAGCATGGCTCTGAGAGTGGGCATACTTTCGCCATTATCAAGAACCACAGCCTGCGCCACCCTTGAATCAGCCTCCTCGATAACGACACCCTTGAACTTTCTGTCGTGGTTGCAGAACAGCTCGCCGTCACGGCTTCTCCACACATCAAATTCAGACGCATAAGCCCCTATTGAATCGGCCTTTATCAAGGATCGGATAGAGTTTTGTGATGCTCCCAGCGCTTGCCAGTAGCCGCGATGGGCTACGATGTCGGTGTTTCCATAGGCACAATGCAGGTTCGTGCAGCAGATAAGCAATGCCATTATAGTCTTAATTTTCATGTCATATAGATTTTATCGTATTGTGATTGATGGATCATTCGGAGGGTGATGCCGAGATAAAGTCCGACGGAGACATTCCGAATGTCTTACGGAACACCTTGGAAAAATAGTTCGGGTCAGAGAATCCGGCGCGGTATGCGGTTTCGCTTACATTATAGCCTTTCTTCAGGAGTTCGCAGGCCTTGGCCATGCGTCGTTGCTTTATATAGTCGGTCATAGATGAATTGAAGAATGTTTTCATCTTAATGTGCAACAACGAGCGCGAGATTGCCAGTTCGCGTGTAATATCGGCAATCGAGAATTCTGAATTGTCCATATTATCATCAATAAGTTGATTTATACGGGTAATAAACTCATTGTCAAACTTGTTAAGAGGCGGCAATTCTTCGATGGGTTCATCAACACTTGAGTCCTCAATTTTTGAGTCAATATATGCTCGGCGAGCGCGAAGTATGTTCTTTACTCTTAGTGCCAATAGCTGTGGATCAAAGGGCTTTGCAACATACGCCTCAGCTCCACTTTTAAAGCCGGCCATTGTGGATTCTTCATCACTCTTTGCTGTGAGGAGAATTACCGGGATATGTGACGTAGCCAAATTATTCTTCAGCCTATCGCACAATTCAATACCGTCCATTTCCGGCATCATAACGTCTGAAACAACAATATCAATCGGATATTCCTCTGTGACTTTAAGAGCCTCAATGCCGTTTGTTGCAGTGTATACGTTATAATCTTTTGCAAACTCATCTGAAAGGAATCTAAGCAACTGCGGATTATCCTCGACAAGCAAGATAGAAACCTTTTTATCATCTTTTACAGATTTATTCGTGTCAATCTCATGAGAATATACTGCCAGAGTATTGGATATAAATGTCGGCTGATAAGCGAGAGGCTGTGCATCAGTCGTTGATATGCAAGATGACTTATCGAAGGCCGACGGAGTGACATTCAATCTGACTACAAATGAAGTGCCTTCACCGACTTTACTGGTTACAGATATATTGCCTTTATGAATTTCAACAAGTTTCTTAACAGTTGCTAAACCGATGCCCCAACCTGTGTGGCTCGCATTGTAGCCACGTCGTGTCTGATAATACTTTTTGAAAATATTATCAAGTTCTTCCGGAACGATACCTATTCCAGTGTCTTTAACTTCAAGCTGAAGATATACGGAATTATCGTTGCCTTCAACTATTGAAGCTCGCACATCGATATTGCCATTTTCTCCTGTATATTTTATGGCATTGGAAAGAAGATTGCTTATGATACGTTCAAGATAAGTAGGCGAAAACCAAACATCTTCACCATTATTCTGAGTCATTACGTTTATACATATATTCTTATCCGATGCCGGGCCTCTGAAGTAACCTGTCATTGTCTCAATTAGGGTAAGGGGATTACCTTTTTGCAAAAAAAGTTGGAAATTACCTGATTCGACCCTATTGAATGTGACAAGCTCGTTAATCAGATCGACCATCTTTGAGGTATTGGCTATCGCTGTAGATAGTCTTTCGCGTGATTCATCCGAAAGAGGTTCATTAGATGACAGTTGTTTTAACGGCGCAAGAATAAGGCTGAGCGGGGTTTTCAGCTCATGGGAAATATTGGTGAAGAATTCCATTTTCTCACGATTAAGCTCATCCTTTTTAGCTCGTTCAATTTGTTTTAATTTCTTTTGCTGTTTTTCTTTCACTCTCCAATTAAAGAGTTTATATGCGGAATAAACAATAGCCAGACCGATGAATACATAAATTAGCCATGCCACCGATGAAAGGTAATACGGAGGTGCTATTTTTAACTGTAATTGTTTTATAGCAGCATTATTCCAGTTCTCTCCGGAGGATGAGGCTCTAACCTTAAAAACATATGAACCATATGGAATTTCTATAGCGGTAAATCTACGTTGAGTACCTACATCTCTCCACTCTTTATCAAGACCTTCTATGAAAATCTGATACTTAAAATTCTGGGCACCGATAGGATCAACAACACCATAATCGATACTGAACATTCTTGATGAACCATAATCCAACTCCAATACCTCCATTGCATCAAGAGTGGATGACAGCGGAGATTCCGAAGACTTTGGTGAGACAGGATTATTGTTCAGTATTAACTGCCACAGATGAACTGCGGTGGTTGAATCGGAGCGTTTTTTTACATTCGGATTAAATGAGACAAGACCATTTACCGTTCCACAGTACAAGTTGTTATCTGATGCCAAAAGGGTCGATGAGAAATTAAACTGATTTTCAGGCAGTCCATCAGTTGTGGTAAATTTAACTACGGTCAAGTCATCCGGATTAACTTTGAATAATCCTCCTGATGTGGTCAGCCAAATATTTTTAGTATTATCTTGTATTATACTACAAATTGTCCCCAATGTCTGGGTTTCATTCTTAAAGCGGGTAAATTCAAGTGTTTCACTATCTATGTAGTATAGCCCGGCATTATTCGTGCCAACAAATATTCGTCCCTTATTATCCTCAAAGATAGTAGTAATGAAGTTGTCATTCAGACAATTATTTTTTGAGGCGGATGATTTCCTCCAACCTTTTATCTCCTTTGATTTCTTATCAATCCTAAATAAGCCGTGATTTACTGTTCCGGCCCATAGATTGTCGAGATGGTCTGTGTAAAGACAATAGATGAAATCGGTGTCAAGTATGGGATGATTAATGGGAATAAACTGTTCCTCATTGAAGTCATAAACGAGTAATCCTTTTGTAGTTGCTATATACAAAACCCGATTGTCATTTCCTTGCTGCGCGATTGCAAATATAGCATTACTTTTCAATCCGCTATTGAAAGCGGTATAATGTTTATGGCTGCGATCTTTCAAATTATATCGGAACAATCCGTTACGAAATGTTCCAATCCACATTTCACCGTTTTGTTGGTCGCAAAATAGTTCATGGATATTTGTACCGAGATTTGGAATGTGATCGAAATGCTCAATATGTTTATTATTAATATTGAGTATGTTTATGCCTCCATCTTCTGTGGCAAGCCAAAGATTACCCTTAATAGGCTCAATGATTCGTCTGACAGCTTTTCCGGATAGAGTATTAAAACCATATCCGGGTGCGGTCCATGCAAATTGGGTCGCGTTTCGCAGGACAAGATTAATTCCTCCGAAATAAGTGCCTACCCACATATTATCATCTGTATCTGATACAATACTATATATCGCATTATCAGATAGTGTGCGTGAATTTCCAAATTGCTGTGTGATTATTGAAATATTCCCGCTTTTAGTATTGATAGTTGTAATGCCCTTTTCTGTTCCAAGCCAAATCAAACCGTTGGAATCTTCGGTGATTACACGAACTGTCCCATTGCTGATGTGACCTTCATCATAAATGATCCTTTCGCCAGATGACAAATTAAGACACATTACACCTTTACCGTCTCTGCCAATCCACAACAGACCGTTACTATCAAAAAATAGGGGTACAATAGCATCAAATCCTGTCAAGAAGTCAGAGTATAATGAAGTATCCATCACAGTTTCCATCAACATTTCTGATGTGTAATAAGCAATGGATTTATTTGTTGCAAGATAAATCTTATCATCAGGAGACACAGCAAGTCCTACGATATAGCCTTCTGATTGTCGGGGCATATGTTTAAACTCATTGGTACCTTTGAGCAGCTTATACACTTTAGAGCCGGTACAAATGACTGAACCATCTGCGGTTTCTGCAATTCTGGTTATGTGATCGCCTCCAACATTATATCGCTCAAAATCATCTGATTCTCGACGATAGCGACATATCCCTACATCAGATCCAATCCAAACATTATTGTCCGAATCCACAAAAATATGACGGATAAAATTATGAGGGATAGATGATACGTCATTGATGTCGTTATAATAAGCTACAAAAGAATATCCGTCATATTTCGCTAATCCATTTCGCGTGCCGACCCATAACATACCATCGTGGTCAAAGGCCAGCGATGATACTTGTTGGTGCGGAAGGCCTGCATCACTCTTTAGATGAGTGAAAAAATAGTTGTCCTGAGCTTCAACAGTAATAGGTGTTAAACATATTACCATTAAAAATATACTTAGTACAAGTTTTAGGATACTCAACATAAGAAATATGTAATCTTACCGTATAACTAATTTAGCAATTTTTTTTAATCCGTCACAAAGAGTAACTTCTACAATATATGTACCTTTCATCCCAGAAACATTAAGATTGGCCTCATTACTGTCATATTTCCGGGCAACAATCCTCGTACCTGAGACAGAATAGAGTGAGACATTGGTAATGTCGCGTGAGGACTCCACGCAAACATTACCATTCTCATATCGGATATTGACCATCGCGTTATCTCCTGATATGTCAGACGATATGTCATTAATTCCACTATTTTCATTTGGCAGGAGATTAAATTCCGGCCAAGTCCAAGACTGGCGCAATATTGATTCAGGAATAATTTCTTTTACGAGTTCGCCATCTCTACGATCACTGACCTCAATATAGCAACGCATGTCATTGTTTATCGGGGCAGAAGTACATCCCAGAACATTCCAAGGTATTGCAATCTCCATTTCATAATAGGAGCTTTTGGTATTAACGACATAATTAATGGATTCGGGATTGTCAATCTCTTTCCATTTATTAGATTCTCCCGCATAGAACTTAAGACTGCCATTCACATCCATAAAGATACGATACATACCTTTTTGGGGATATGTGTCGCAACAGTTCTCAACGTCAAGAGCAAGTGTAATACCGTCGTTGTCTATCTTATCGGTAAAAATATTTCGGTCAATGACACGGGCATAGAAATATAGATTATTTTCATCATATAAGAAATCCATTGTGGCAAGATTACGAGTAGAATTACTCCCCAAAAGAATCTGACGCGCATTTTTCTTGGTCCATGTCTCTTTAGACGAAGAACCATTGATTACAGGAGTGCCATATGATGCTTCAAAACCTTTCTTGGCATAACCGGTCATGGAATAAATTGCATTTCCCTTACCTGCATCACCGATTGATGTAAGCGCAAATACTGTACCGTCGTCAAGAGCTGTGACCGAGTTCCACAATCCATGTTGACTTGTGGATAATCCGAAAGGAGAAACAATAGCTTTAACATTACGGCCATCTGCATCTCCTACGCCGACAGACATCTCATAACGGTCTTCTCCCATCCCTTTTCGCTCACCTCTATCTCCTTGCCATGATGCGATGGTTTCATCTTTCCCTAATCTGCGGATATAAGGAGCAGCAGAAATAAAGGTTTTATCTGCCGCATTTGCAAAAATCATTTCGCGATTGTTATTATTGCGCGGAATCCAATTACTCCAGTTATCATCAAGAGTAGTGCGTACAGTAGTGGCTCGGAAACCATTATAACCATTTCCCCAGCCATTATCCTCAATGATCACTACAATTTCATTATTGTCGGTTAATATAGGAACGGGCATACCGTCTCTACTGCCATTGCTGAAGCAAATACGGTTTTCCTTACCCCACGTCAGACCATTGTCAAACGATCTACACATGGATATTTCTTGTTCATTGCTGTTAGGGAAATTGTTCTCATTGGCAAAATAGCACTGGAGCTCTCCTGTAGGCAACTCAAGGAAACAAGGCTCCCAGCAACCTTGACGTTTATAATGTTGAGCATCGTATATAAATATGGGTTCGCTCCATGTCTTGCCATTGTCAACACTCCTTATACAACGAATGCCAAATTTCCGATCCTCAGTGTATGGACTTGAAGGACGTGGATTAAAACCAACAATTATATCACCGTTAGTAAGCTGAATAACATCAGGTACGGCATAAGGAATATTTGGCGCACTCTGTATGATGCGTTCAGGTGATGACCATATATTTCCGTTATCTCCGCTATAAGAAACAGAGACACCACCTCCAGATTCAGCGACAGCCATCAGGCGACCATCCTGCAATTGGATAACACGAGCATAATTGCCCGAAGGGAAAAGCAACTTTTTAGAACTAATATCCCAATATATGCGTGAACCCGAATATGGTTCATGCTTGACTGCATACAGCAGCAAGGAGGGAACCATACACAAAAGGCATATAATAATCTTTAATAAATTAGTCTTCATTGTACTACAAAATTACATAAAAATTGGAGGTTACAGAAATCAAAACAGAGCAGATCTCTGTAACCATCCAATTAAGATACTTATTTGTTGATGTTGACAACGCAAGTAGATTCAACTGTTATTTCAGGATTAACTGTAGATGTTGTAACAAACCGATAGGTTACCGGATTGGTAAAATCTACAACTGACTCACCTGAAATCTGCTCTTGATCGTCAATATAAACCTTCTCATTGTCGGCAAAAAGAGTAAAAGTCGGTTTAAGTGCTTTGACATCTGTTCCGGCAGGAGCGGATATATTGATGACGTAATTGTTGTAATCAAACGGATCTCGTTCAATTTCGCCTTTCACACCGGCAACATTGAAAGTTTTAAATTCTCCGTAATATAGTGTATGAAGCTTATATTCTCGTAAGCTTCCTTCATAAGATTCAGCAGTAATGTTGAGAACCTTAGATAAGTCATACGATTTAGCGGCACTGAACTCTACACCGTCAACAGAAACTTTTGTTGACGCAGACTTTGTATAGAATTTCAATTTTCTGGACAGAGTTACAGCAGGATTGCCTGACTGATAACGCATTTTACGAGGGAAGGCCATAAGCCAATCTGATTCATTGGACTGAGTTGCGAATATTTCATCGCGAACAACCGGATAAGCTGAAATCTTAGTTATTTCTGTCTCATCGTCGATAACTCTAATCCAAGTCGAGCAAGTATCAGAGAGGATGGATAAACCTGCATCAGCATGGTTGGTAGCTACACATACCATCTTGTATAATCCAGGTGTGGAATATGCGTATGTGAATAATCCCTTGTTTACTACAAGTCCGGTGTTGTTTTCGTTTATCAGTTCATAGTCCTGACCCGAATCACCTGGGAAGATTACCACATTCTCAGCATTGCCCGTAAAATGAACCGTTACTGATTCATTCACACTTAACTCTGAGGCATCTACTGAAAAGGCCGCTGTAGGCTGCGTGGCCTTTTCATCTGAACATGAGGCCATCATAAGACCACATGCGAGAAATGCTATTATATATGATTTCATATCTTACAGAATTTGATTATTTTAGTAACCGGGGTTCTGTGTCACTACGCCATTCGAGAGGTCAATTTCTCGCTGAGGTATAGGGAATATCTCATTGATTCCCTCTTTGAAATATGCGCCACGACGATTTGAACGGAGGTCACTGAAAATTTTAAGACACTCTTTGGCACGATCTTGACGCACAATATCAAAGAATCGCTCCCATTCAAAACAAAGTTCAATGGTACGCTCATCCCAAATTTGTTGACGAAGATAGCCGTAACCACCACCGATGTACAATGTAGAACTGTTGTTTATCTCGTTTACTACTCGTTTATTGCTATTGAGCTGTTCGAGTGCTTCCGCACCTTTTCCACACTCGTTAAGAGCCTCAGCATACATGAGCACTACGTCGACATAGCGTAATATACGACGGTTCTTTCCGTTATCGCCTGCGTAAACAGGACGGTCCTTGATAGGTGTGTACCATTTAAGTGGCAGGACTCGACCGGCACCAATTTCGGTGTTTTCCATATCCGGAGTGTTTTCGTGGTGTCCGAGAATATATCGTTTACGGGCATCAGAGGCATTGCTCCCGCTGAATATAATCTTGGACAGTACAGCATCATCACAGTAAATGGGAACATGGCTTGAGTTTGCAGCATCGTATGTCTGAGGGAACATATTCATAAATATCGCATTACCCTCATTGTTGTCATCTACAGAACCATCACCTGATTCTTTGAATACTATCTCAAAAATTGAACCCTGACAGAATTCGCCCTGAAGATAGAACTGCTGATCATAAGTGATAGCACCGCCATAGGCGTCTCTGTATCTCAGAGAATAGGCATTGAGCAACATGGGACACTCATTTTCGGGTGTTTCGTAGGGGTCAGTTTCTTTATTGAGCTCCTGTGGTTTAAACCATAATCGTTTGCGCAGTGATTCCCAATCTTCTCCTTCATAATTGTCAGGATAATGCAACATATCCTTGAAGCTGAAAGATGCACCTTTTACGAAGTAATCTCCGAGACGAGTCATTTCTTCCCATTTTTCGGAGGGAATACCGGGCTTAGCCTGATACATAAGAACCTTCATAAGGAGTGCAGTCGCTGCACCTGAGCTTGCCTTACCGGAATTGTTTGAGGTATATCGGTTAGGCAACATGATGGCAGCCTCCCTCAAATCCTTTTCAATATATGCATAAGTTTCCTCAAGAGAACTACGAGGTATGACAATCTTTTCCACTTCCTCAACCTCTGGACGGATAGGAACACCACCGAAGGTGCGGGCAAGGTTGAAATAGAAATATGCCCTAAGGAATTTTGCCTGACCCAGAATCTCGCGGATTTCTTTATAAGACTGATAGTCATCAGTCGAAAGACGAGCCTTGTCGATATTTGCTATTACCTGATTAACTCGATGGATACCTTTATAATAGATATTCCAGCGATTCAGAATAAAATTATTCGATGTGTTGAAGCGGAAATGCGCAAGTTGTCCCATGTGACCGGACAGACCTTCGTCTCTACCAATCACATTATCACCTATGGCTTCGCCAAAACGCCAATCGGTATCTTGCATCGCATTGCTTTGAAGAATGTCATAGGCTGCATTTAAGCTTGCCTGCAACTTGTATCGGGTGTCATAGAACTTTTCCGATGTATTGTTCCCTTTAACTTCCTGTTCAAGGAAATCATCGCACCCAGAAAGAACCGAGCCGACAGCGGCAATTATTATGCCGATGACGAGTCTGAATCCTCTTAGTTTACAATTATTATTTAGTGTCATGATAATATACATTTAGAATCCGAATTTCAAACCAAAAGTGAAAGAACGGGCCTGAGGATAATTTCCATGGTCGACACCCATATTAAGGTTGTTACCTTCTGTACCATCGACCTTACCCACTTCAGGATCAAAACCGTCATACTTGGTAAATGTGAGAAGGTTGTATGCGGTTGCAGACAGAACGAGCGACGATAATCCCAGCCGTTTAATAAGAGACGGCTCAAACGAGTACGATAATCTTAACTCCTTAAGACGCACATACGAACCATCTTTTACCAAGAAGTCGCTGGAACGGAAATTTCTTGCAGCATCATTAGGATCAAGATCAGGAACTGTAGCTGAAGTGTTAAGAGGGAAAAACGCTCTGTTTTCGGCAACCTGACCTGACCAATGCTTTTCGCGGATATCCGCATATACATTGCCGTTTCCGGCATTATACAGATAGTAATCCATTACATTGAAAATCTTATTACCTGTCTGACCTTGGAAGAATATCGATAGTTCTAATCCTGAATAACGGAAATTAAGAGGTACACCGAATACGAAATCGGGTAGCGGAGAGCCAAGATATGTACGGTCTTCATCCGTAATGCGGCCATCATTGTTAAGATCCTTGAAGCGGAAATCACCGACACGAGTAGTTTGCTCAGAATCCATCTTGCCCGGTTCATACTGGGCCGATGCCTTAACTTCCTCTGGTGTTTGGAATATACCATCGGTCACATAACCGTAAAAGCTGCCAATCGGATGTCCGACGGCTGTCTTGGTAACTGCATCCGAGATACTTCCCTCTGACAATCGGTTACCCCAAATAGGCTCATTTCCGGTGCCAAGTGAGGTTACCTTGTTTTTAATCCAAGAAAGATTGAAACCTACATCAAAAGAGAATTTTCCAAAGCTTTGACGATATGTCAATTGGGTCTCAATACCATAGTTCTTCACTGCACCGGCATTGGTCATCGGGTTAGAATCAAGACCAGCAGAAGGAACGGTTGGAACAGCTATCAGCATATCGGTTGTTCTCTTATCAAAATACTCAAAACCGAATAAGATAGTATTGTTGAGAAAAGCGAGGTCAATACCTGCGTTTAATGTTTCAGTCTTTTCCCATTTAATATCGGGATTGCCTATTGTCAGTGCAGTATAACCGGGCTGTAGTACATGGGTTCCTTGACCATAGGGATAATTAAACTGACTTACAAGATATGTATAGCAAGCAAGCTCGTCGATTCGGTTGTTACCAAGTTTACCCCAACCAACACGTAATTTACCAAGGCTCAGCCATGTCTGGTCTCTAAGGAAGCTTTCAGATGAGAATTTCCAGCCGAGTGATACGGATGGGAATGTACCCCAACGATTATTTTTCGAGAACTTCGATGAGCCGTCGACACGAACATTGGCTTGCAGAAGATATCTATCCTTGAAGCTATAGTTAACTCGTCCGATAAATCCGACTGCAGTCCAGTTTCGGTCCAAACCATAAGTTTTATCTCCGGTAAATCCACTTGAAAGGAACCACTGGTCAGGATCATTTGAGGGAGTACCTCTTTTCGTAGATTCTTGATAAGAATTCTTATATCCTTCAGCAGTCTGGCCGGCAAGTACGGTTACAGCATTATTTTCATTCTTCCAGTTGAAGGTTAAGAGATTATTAATCTCCCACTTGTTAATAGTATTACGATAGTTATATACTTGAGAAAGGTCTGTCATTACAAAATCTTCCTCAAGTTTATTCACCTCCGTAAAACGACGATTTGTCTGAGGAGCAACATAATATGAAGCCTTGAACTGATAATTGAAGAATTTCAGGAAATCAGCAGAAAGAGTCGCATTTAAATCAAAGCGATCACGCTGAATGGAACGATGATTGCGTTCAAGCTGGGCAATAGGATGATCTTCTGACCAATATCCTTTCGTATCATGGATTCTGACAAGTGGATTCTGGTAAAGGGCCCGTTTAAGAATTGAGGCTGAACCTTCGGGGACAAGGTCTCTATTTTCATTAGAGTATGACAGATTTGCCATAAGCGTCAACCATGATGTAATCTTCTGATTAAGGTTCACACGGGCGTTGAAGCGGTTGTAATCAGAAGATTTCACTATACCTTTTTCATTATAATATCCTGCACTGACAAGATACTTTGTATTGTCATTACCACCACTTACCGCTGCATTATATTGCTGTTTGATACCGGTGCGGGTTATTGCATCCCACCAATTTGACGGAGTATCCTCCCGTATATAATCCAACAGATATTTTTTTGACTCGTCAAAGGCGTAAGTGCCGTCGGGCTGCTTGGTTTGATAGAGGCGACCGTCTTGTGAGTAGATTGCTGTGCCATTGATATAATCCTTCATCAGGGCATAGTCTTCAACACCCATAACGTCAATTTTCTTCCAAGGATTGGAAACACCAAAGTAAGCATCGAAAGTGACAGACACTT
>ERZ773111.641-NODE-641-length-21308-cov-60.945467_pt1 | contig 21308 bp, 19 predicted proteins | sample MGYA00580567_ERZ773111 | MGnify/ENA primary metagenome ERZ773111 (study PRJEB29015, sample SAMEA2737875) | human gut metagenome | biome: human gut; feature: human-associated habitat; material: faeces | place: China | collected 2012 ...
CCATCGATCCGCCGATAATCGCCGGGATCAGCGGTGACATGGTGCCGATCAGCGCATCGAGGATCCCCGCACCAATGCGACGTAGCGTGAGTTTGGGTTTACCCACGGGCTGTGCGGGCTGCATATCTCCCGGCAGCAGGCTGACGACTTCCTGAAAGGCTTGTGAAACGGTATTGCCGATAATCACCTGACACTGGTTGTCACTACGTACCACGCCGAGCACGCCGGGGATGGTTTTTAACGTCGGGCTGTCGATAAGCGCATCATCTTTGATAACAAAGCGCAACCGCGTCATACAGTGCGTGACCGCCGAGATGTTATCAACGCCGCCCAGTGCCGCTATCACCGAGCGTGCCAGCGCCGCATAATTTTTGGCCATCGGATTTTATCCTGTTATCAGTAGGGTAGATGTAGTTGTTATCAGTCGACGTGACGGAAAAATGCCGATGCTGAAACGGAATTAAGAAACCGGTTTCACAAAATCATGAATAGTTGTCACTAAATAAGCAAGAGAGTGAATTGTTCATTTTTTATATTTGTGAAACCGGTCACCTGAATATTTTTCCCGCCGATTGTGCAAGGACAATCGGCAAACGGTGCAGTACACTGCGTTGATTGCGTGTAAAGGGATGAAAATGATGACGACGATGCTGGAAGTGGCGAAGCGCGCCGGGGTTTCAAAAGCGACCGTTTCCCGCGTGCTTTCAGGTAATGGCTACGTCAGCCAGGAGACTAAAGATCGCGTGTTTCAGGCGGTAGAAGAGAGCGGTTACCGTCCAAACTTGCTGGCGCGCAATCTGTCGGCGAAGAGTACTCAGACGCTGGGGCTGGTAGTGACCAACACGCTTTACCACGGCATTTATTTTAGTGAATTACTCTTTCATGCCGCGCGAATGGCGGAAGAGAAAGGGCGGCAGTTGCTATTGGCAGATGGTAAACACAGCGCAGAAGAAGAGCGCCAGGCGATTCAGTATCTGCTGGATCTGCGCTGCGACGCGATCATGATTTACCCGCGTTTTTTAAGCGTGGATGAGATCGATGACATCATTGACGCGCACAGTCAGCCGATAATGGTGCTTAATCGCCGCCTGCGCAAAAACAGCAGCCATAGCGTCTGGTGCGATCATAAACAGACCAGTTTTAACGCCGTGGCAGAGTTGATAAACGCCGGGCATCAGGAGATTGCTTTCCTTACCGGCTCGATGGATTCCCCCACCAGCATTGAACGTCTTGCCGGGTATAAAGACGCGCTGGCGCAGCATGGTATTGCGCTCAATGAAAAACTTATCGCTAACGGTAAATGGACGCCTGCCAGCGGGGCCGAAGGGGTAGAAATGTTGCTCGAACGTGGGGCTAAATTTAGCGCGTTAGTTGCCAGTAACGACGATATGGCGATAGGTGCGATGAAAGCGTTACACGAGCGCGGCGTAGCGGTGCCAGAGCAGGTGTCAGTTATCGGATTCGATGATATCGCTATTGCCCCCTACACCGTTCCGGCGCTCTCCAGCGTAAAAATTCCGGTGACTGAGATGATTCAGGAAATTATTGGACGGCTGATTTTTATGCTCGATGGCGGGGATTTCTCACCGCCGAAAACCTTCAGCGGAAAACTGATCCGCCGCGACTCACTCATTGCTCCTTCGCGATAAACATTGTCATCACATGTCATCGTCACTAGTGTCGATGACATCGTTTTTCCTGCATTACAGAAATTAATTTCCTTAAATAACAGTAAATTAAAAACTGGCATGATTTGTGAATGTATCGGCGCATTAACTGTCATTGCTGGAGAATTTGATGAACCGTTTCATCATTGCTGACGCGAGTAAATGTATTGGTTGCCGTACCTGTGAAGTAGCGTGCGTGGTTTCTCATCAGGAAAATCAGGACTGTGCATCGCTGACCCCGGAAACTTTTTTACCGCGTATCCATGTCATTAAAGGTGTGAACATTTCCACGGCGACAGTTTGCCGTCAGTGTGAAGATGCACCGTGCGCTAACGTCTGCCCGAATGGTGCTATCAGCCGTGATAAAGGGTTTGTTCATGTGATGCAGGAACGTTGCATTGGTTGCAAAACCTGCGTTGTGGCTTGCCCGTATGGTGCGATGGAAGTGGTGGTACGTCCGGTGATCCGCAACAGCGGCGCGGGGCTGAATGTACGGGCTGACAAAGCCGAAGCCAATAAATGCGACCTGTGCAACCATCGTGAAGACGGCCCGGCGTGTATGGCGGCTTGCCCGACTCATGCGCTGATTTGTGTCGATCGTAATAAACTTGAACAACTGAGCGCAGAAAAACGCCGCCGTACGGCGCTGATGTTCTAAAAATCTTACAGAACTGTTCTGGCATCAAAGGAATTCCCGGAAATATTCGTAGAATACGGAGCGGGCGGTATCGCCGACCTGTGACTGCCGGATGCGACGCTGTCGTGTCCGGCTGGGCGGGTTACGCAATTCATGATGGCGGGAATAACTCAATGGCAAAAAACACATCTTGCGGTGTCCAACTGCGTATTCGTGGCAAAGTGCAGGGCGTCGGTTTTCGTCCGTTTGTCTGGCAGTTGGCACAGCAATTAGATCTTCACGGCGATGTCTGTAATGACGGCGATGGCGTAGAAGTCCGGCTGCTGGAAGACCCGGAAACGTTTCTTGTTCAATTGCATCAGCACTGCCCGCCGCTGGCGCGTATTGATAGCGTCGAGCGTGAGCCGTTTATCTGGTCACAACTGCCCACCGAGTTCACTATACGCCAGAGCACAGGCGGCACCATGAATACGCAAATTGTTCCCGATGCCGCTACTTGTCCTGCCTGTCTTGCCGAAATGAATACCCCAGGCGAGCGGCGTTATCGTTATCCGTTTATCAACTGTACTCACTGTGGCCCGCGCTTCACCATTATTCGCGCCATGCCTTACGACCGCCCGTTTACCGTGATGGCGGCGTTTCCGCTGTGTCCGGCCTGTGATAAAGAGTACCGTGACCCGCTCGATCGTCGCTTCCACGCCCAGCCGGTGGCCTGCCCGGAGTGTGGCCCGCATCTTGAATGGGTAAGTCATGGTGAACATGCAGAACAAGAGGCGGCATTACAGGCAGCTATCGCACAGTTAAAAATGGGCAACATTGTCGCCATCAAAGGGATTGGCGGATTTCATCTTGCCTGCGATGCACGTAACAGTAACGCGGTGGCGACACTGCGGGCACGCAAACATCGCCCGGCGAAACCGCTGGCGGTTATGTTGCCAGTGGCAGAAGGTTTACCAGACGCTGCGCGCCAGTTGCTTACCACGCCCGCCGCGCCGATTGTGCTGGTGGATAAAAAATACGTTCCTGAGCTTTGTGATGATATCGCCCCTGACCTTAACGAAGTCGGGGTAATGTTGCCTGCGAACCCGCTCCAGCATTTGCTGTTACAGGAACTGCAATGCCCGCTGGTGATGACCTCCGGCAACCTGAGCGGTAAACCACCAGCTATCAGCAACGAACAGGCGCTGGCGGATTTGCAGGGCATTGCCGACGGATTCTTGATACATAACCGCGACATCGTGCAGCGGATGGATGATTCGGTGGTGCGCGAAAGCGGCGAAATGCTGCGCCGTTCGCGGGGGTATGTGCCGGATGCGCTGGCTTTGCCTCCGGGCTTTAAAAATGTTCCGCCTGTGCTGTGTCTCGGCGCGGATCTGAAAAATACCTTCTGCCTGGTGCGCGGTGAACAAGCGGTGTTGAGTCAGCATCTGGGCGATTTAAGTGACGATGGCATCCAGATGCAGTGGCGCGAAGCGTTACGCCTGATGCAAAACATCTACGATTTTACCCCGCAATACGTTGTGCATGACGCGCATCCGGGCTATGTCTCCAGCCAGTGGGCGCGTGAAATGAATCTGCCGACGCAAACGGTACTGCATCATCATGCCCATGCAGCGGCGTGTCTGGCAGAGCATCAGTGGCCGCTGGATGGCGGTGATGTCATTGCTTTGACGCTCGACGGTATCGGTATGGGGGAGAACGGCGCTTTGTGGGGCGGCGAGTGCCTGCGGGTGAACTATCGCGAATGTGAGCACCTGGGCGGCTTGCCTGCAGTGGCGCTTCCGGGTGGCGATTTGGCAGCGAAGCAGCCGTGGCGAAACCTGCTGGCGCAGTGCCTGCGCTTTGTGCCGGAGTGGCAGAATTACTCTGAAACAGCAAGTGTGCAACAGCAAAACTGGAGCGTGCTGGCGCGGGCCATTGAGCGTGGAATTAACGCGCCGCTGGCGTCATCGTGTGGGCGTTTTTTCGATGCAGTGGCGGCGGCACTGGGCTGTGCGCCAGCCACGTTAAGTTATGAAGGTGAAGCGGCTTGTGCTCTGGAGGCGCTCGCAGCCTCATGCCACGGAGTGACGCATCCGGTGACAATGCCGCGGGTGGACAATCAACTGGATCTCGCCACTTTCTGGCAGCAGTGGCTGAACTGGCAGGCACCGGTTAATCAACGCGCGTGGGCGTTTCATGATGCGCTGGCGCAGGGTTTTGCCGCGTTGATGCGTGAGCAGGCCACGATGCGTGGTATCACTACGCTGGTATTTAGCGGCGGGGTTATTCATAACCGTTTGCTGCGTGCACGTCTGGCGCATTATCTCGCTGATTTCACATTGCTCTTTCCACAGAGTTTACCGGCGGGTGATGGCGGTTTGTCTCTGGGGCAGGGGGTTATTGCTGCGGCGCGTTGGTTAGCGGGTGAAGTCCAGAACGGATAAAACGTGTTGCATTTGGACACCATTGCCGGATGCGGCGTAAACGCCTTATCCGGCCTACACATGCGTCCCCGTAGGTCGGATAAGACGCGCCAGCGTCGCATCCGACATTTTAGGCACAGTAGCCCACCTACATCGGCAATGTTTTCAACAATCCAAATGCCTCTTTCATCCGATCCTCACTGACCACAAAGGCGCGAAGCTGGTCAGCATCGTCAACGCCGCGCGCCACCATTCCCTGGCGTTCGGTATTAATTTGCCAGCGTAAATCCTGACGCTGGGTTTCGCCTGCCAGATGCAGCGGTAATTCCGGCGTTTTGATTTTCACCAGCATCGCCGGGAGTTTCAGCGGCGTGTTATTGCCGAGAAGATTTTTTGCCAGCACCATCGCGCTAAGTTGAATCGGCTGGAGGAACGGCAATACCTGACCGTTAATTTCCGCGCAATCGCCCAGCGCGTAAATATCGGTATTACTGGTTTGCAGATAACTATCGACGCAAACGCCGCGATTAATCGTCAGCCCGGCGCGTCGTGCCAGGGCGGTTTCCGGGCGCAGTCCGGTGGCGGCAATTACCGCATCCACTTCGATGCTACGCTGGCGGTCCAGCGTTGCCAGAATGCCAGAATCCGTTTTTTCCAGCCCCTGTAACTGAGATTTCAACAGCAGATGAACGCCCATCTCCGTCAACCGATGCTGCAAGCGGCTGCTTACTTCCGGTGGCATTAACGACGCCAGAATACTGGCAGCGTTGTCGATTAGCGTGACCGCTTTGCCTGCACGACAAAAATCCATCGCCAGTTCGCTACCAATCAAACCACCGCCAACAATCAACACGCGTCGGGCATCCCGCAGTTGCGTTTCACAGGCGCGATACTCTTGCTGACTATTTAACGTCAGCATTAACTCACGCCCAGGCACAGGCGGGACAAAGGCACTGGCACCGGTTGCCAGTACTAGCTTGTCGTATTGCCACTGATTATTCTGGCTTTTCACCACACGGGCTTCGGCATCGATATCCGTCACCCAGGTTTGTGGAAACAGGTGCAGATTAAACTGCTCGGCAAATTCACCCGCCGTCTGGCGGGTAAGGTCATCGGCACGTTGCCCCTGACTGATAACATGGCTGAGGTCAGGTTTGTTGTACTCATCCATGCTGTCGGCGGCAATCAGGGTTAATGGAATACTGGCGTCCTGTTTGCGAATATTTTTCACCAGTTGGCGGGCGGCGAAGCCCGAACCAATGATCACAATGCCGTTGCTCATTTTGCCTCCGATGCCAGTTCGTCAAAGACGTCTTTGCCGAGAGAGCATTCCGGGCAGAGGAAGTTATCCGGAACTTCACTCCACGGCGTTCCTGGCGCAACGTCCTGCATTGGCTCGCCTTTTGCCGGATCGTAAATCCACTGGCAGACGCTGCACTGCATCCGTGGGCCGAGGTCGGACTTCGTGGTGGCAGAGGTTTCTTCTTTAACCACCGTATTCACCGTGCTCTGCGGCAGCGGCGCGAGCGCCCACTGACGGGCGATTTCGCGACCGTGTTCACGGCATAACTCCAGAGCGTCCTGGTCTGGTCGCCATTTGGCTTTCAGGCTAAGCGACATTTCGAAACCCGCATCCTGCAGGCGCGTGGAAAGACGATCCACTGCACCGCCGCTCCAGCCGTGAGAGCCGAAAGCACTGGCGCGTTTGTTACGGAAGCGTAATCCGGTCATCTCCTCCACCAGCCCGGCGATTTTCGGCATCATCACGTTATTCATCGTCGAAGTGCCGACCAGCACGCCTTTTGAGCGGAAGACATTGGTCAGGATTTCGTTTTTATCGCTTCGGGCGACGTTGAAAATTTTCACCGCCACGCGTGGGTCGGTTTCCGCAATCCCCTGGGCGATAGCGTCAGCCATCATGCGGGTGTTATTCGACATGGTGTCGTAGAAAATGGTGATTCTGTCTTCCTGATAATCAGCCGCCCATTTCAGGTACAGCTCGACAATTTGCGTCGGGTTATCGCGCCATACCACGCCGTGGGAAGTGGCTATCATATCGACTGGTAAGTTAAAGCCCAGGATCTCGGTAATTTTCGGTGTTACCAGGCGGCTGAACGGCGTCAGGATATTGGCGTAGTAACGCTGGCACTGCTCGAAAAGCTCCGTCTGATCCACTTCATCGTTGAACAGATGCTCGTCGCAGTAGTGCTGACCGAAAGCATCGTTACTGAACAGCACCGCGTCGCCTGTCAGGTAAGTCATCATGCTGTCCGGCCAGTGCAGCATTGGTGTTTCGACAAAAATGAGCTGTTTGCCGTTGCCGATATCCAGCGTGTCGCCAGTTTTCACCACATTAAAATTCCACTCCGGATGATGGTGATGACCATTTATCGAGTCGATAGCGTTGGCTGTACAGTAGATCGGCGTATCGGGAATTTGTGCCATCAGTTCGGTCAGCGCCCCAGCGTGGTCCTCTTCAGCATGGTTAATCACGATGTAATCGATATCCGCCAGATCGATTTCATTACGCAGGTTCTGCACAAATTCGCGGCTGAATTTATGGTCGACGGTGTCGATCAGCACGTTTTTTTCTTCGCGGATGAGGTAGCTGTTGTAGCTGCTGCCGCGCAGCGTTTTATATTCCGTGCCGTGAAAATCTCGTACTTCCCAGTCACGTTGACCCACCCAATGAATGTTATTTTTCACCACAATAGACATAGCAACCTCAATTTATTCAGCGTGTTCTAAAAAGATGTCTTGCTAATTGCAGATTGCGTGCCAGTTTTTTATCTGATTGTTTTTACTCTATAAATAAAATTATGCCCATTAATGAGTAGTCAAAATGACTATCAATCAAATGGTCGATATGACAATATCTATAGTCAAATTGACAGTGAGGCAAAGATGAGTTTTTCCGTTGATGTGCTGGCGAATATCGCCATCGAATTGCAGCGTGGGATTGGTCACCAGGATCGTTTTCAGCGCCTGATCACCACGCTACGTCAGGTGCTGGAGTGCGATGCGTCTGCGTTGCTACGTTACGATTCGCGGCAGTTTATTCCGCTTGCCATCGACGGTCTGGCAAAGGATGTACTCGGTAGACGCTTTGCGCTGGAAGGGCATCCACGGCTTGAAGCGATTGCCCGCGCCGGGGACGTGGTGCGCTTTCCTGCAGACAGCGAATTGCCCGATCCCTATGACGGTTTGATTCCCGGGCAGGAGAGTCTGAAGGTTCACGCCTGCGTTGGTCTGCCATTGTTTGCCGGACAAAACCTGATCGGCGCACTGACGCTCGACGGGATGCAGCCCGATCAGTTCGATGTTTTCAGCGACGAAGAGTTACGGCTGATTGCCGCGCTGGCGGCGGGAGCGTTAAGCAATGCGTTGCTGATTGAACAACTGGAAAGCCAGAATATGCTGCCAGGCGATGCCACGCCGTTTGAAGCGGTGAAACAGACGCAGATGATTGGCTTGTCCCCTGGCATGACGCAACTGAAAAAAGAGATTGAGATTGTGGCGGCGTCCGATCTCAACGTTCTGATCAGCGGTGAGACGGGAACCGGTAAGGAGCTGGTGGCGAAAGCGATTCATGAGGCCTCGCCACGGGCGGTGAATCCGCTGGTCTATCTCAACTGTGCCGCACTGCCGGAAAGTGTGGCGGAAAGTGAGTTGTTCGGGCATGTGAAAGGAGCGTTTACTGGCGCTATCAGTAACCGCAGTGGGAAGTTTGAAATGGCGGATAACGGCACGCTGTTTCTCGATGAGATCGGCGAGTTGTCGTTGGCATTGCAGGCCAAGCTGCTGAGGGTGTTGCAGTATGGCGATATTCAGCGCGTTGGCGATGACCGCAGTTTGCGGGTCGATGTGCGCGTGCTGGCGGCGACTAACCGCGACTTACGCGAAGAGGTGCTGGCAGGGCGATTCCGCGCCGATTTGTTTCATCGCCTGAGTGTGTTTCCACTTTCGGTGCCGCCGCTGCGTGAGCGGGGCGATGATGTCATTCTGCTGGCGGGGTATTTCTGCGAGCAGTGTCGTTTGCGGCAGGGGCTCTCCCGCGTGGTATTAAGTGCCGGAGCGCGAAATTTACTGCAACACTACAGTTTTCCGGGAAACGTGCGCGAACTGGAACATGCTATTCATCGGGCGGTAGTTCTGGCGAGAGCCACCCGCAGCGGCGATGAAGTGATTCTTGAGGCGCAACATTTTGCTTTTCCTGAGGTGACGTTGCCGACGCCAGAAGTGGCGACGGTGCCCGTTGTTAAGCAAAACCTGCGTGAAGCGACAGAAGCGTTCCAGCGTGAAACTATTCGTCAGGCACTGGCACAAAATCATCACAACTGGGCTGCCTGCGCGCGGATGCTGGAAACCGACGTCGCCAACCTGCATCGGCTGGCGAAACGTCTGGGATTGAAGGATTAAATAATCCCGGCCTGATAGAAATCCTGCAGGTTTATTGCGCCGGTGAGTTTGCCGTTTTCATCCACCACCGGTGCGGCAGTGATTTTGCGCTTCATCAGGATCTCTTTGGCGTCGATGGCGCGACTTTGCGATTGCAACGTGGTGCCGCCGACCGTCATCGCTTCATTGACTGGCGTGGTGAGTGCGCCGCCGCCAACCAGCCAGCGACGTAAATCGCCGTCGGTAAAGACGCCTTGTACCTGTTGTTGAGCGTCACATACCGCCACCAGCCCCAGACCGGTGCGGCTGAGTTCCAGCATCGCATCCATCACGCTGGCGGTTAACGCCACCTGTGGGATGGCATCGTCACGGCGCATCAGATGATGCACTTTATTCAGCAAGCGAGCGCCCAGTGCCCCGGCTGGGTGGGAGCGGGCAAAATCTTCTTCATTAAATCCGCGCGCCTGCATGACCGCCATCGCCAGCGCGTCACCCATCATCAGGGTATTGACGGTGCTGGAGGTCGGCGCAAGGTGCATCGGGCAGGCTTCGCGTTCTACGGAGATATCCAGCACCGCTTTTGCCGCCAGGCCCAGCGGTGACGTCGGTTTGCCGGTCATCGCCAGCAGCGCGATAGATTTATCTTCCAGACGCGGAATAATCAGATCCAGTTCCTTCGCGCCACCGGAGTAAGAGATAAACAGCATCACATCGCGGCTTTCGATCATCCCCAGATCGCCGTGCAGCGCTTCTGCCGGATGGACAAAAAAAGCCGGAGTGCCGGTACTGGCAAGCGTTGCGGCGATTTTCTTACCAATGTGGCCCGATTTGCCAATTCCCGAAACCACCACTTTGCCTTCACAGTGCAGGATGATATTGGCGGCGCGAACAAAATCATCGCCCAGACGTTCCGGTAAACGGCTTGCTTCCTGCAACTCCAGCATTAACGTCTGACGTCCCGCGTTCAGTAGTGCTTCACTCATTGCTCTCTCCGGTTATGATCACATCGATCCCTTTCTCTTCCAGCGCCTGACGAAACGCCGGATCGATACCTGCGTCGGTAATCAGCTTATCGACGCTTTCAAGACTGCAAACTACGTTGGGGCTTTTACGGCCAAACTTTGATGAGTCCGCCATCAAAATCACTTCGCGCGCGGCATTGCACATTGCCTTACTGACGGTATAAACCTCGTTAAAGGTGGTTACGCCCGCATTGAGATCGATGCCGTCGGTGCCCATAAACAATTTATCGAAGGTGAAATGCTCGAAGGCATTCTCTGCCAGTTGCCCGTGAAATGAGGCCGATTTTTTGCGAAACGTTCCGCCTGGCATCAGGATAGTTTGTTCGTTATCCAGTTCGGATAGCGCATTGACGATATGCAGGCTGTTGGTCATCACCGTGATGTTATTAAAGCGCGAGAGCAGGGGAACCATCTGCAAAACGGTACTGCCAGCATCAAGAATGATCGAATCGCCATCATGGATAAAACTAACGGCAGCTTCTGCAATCAGCTCTTTCTTGTGGGTGTTGATGAGTGTTTTATGATCGATAGGCGGATCGGATTCCTCTTTATTCAACACCACTCCGCCATAAGTACGAATGACGGTTCCGGCATGTTCCAGAATGACCAGATCTTTGCGAATGGTTGTGCCTGTGGTGTCAAAGTATTGCGCCAATTCTTCAACCGAGCATTTACCCTGCTTTTGCAGATACTCCAGAATGGCGGCCTGACGCTGACGAGGTTTCATGGGCGTGATTACCTGATTTAGGTTTCAAAATGATAACTTCGCAAGCAAGTAACATTCACAACGAAATTATCCACGTTTCAGTTTAAGCGCCAATGATAGAGCATTCTGTGATAGTGGATCATGGGGAAAGATCACATCGGGCTGTAAATCACCCGCATGCATACCGGTAATTGCGGGAATTTTTTGCGGTCGGGCGAAGACGGTCAGTCCTTTCATAAACAAGGTGTCGACGATGCGCTGCTGATCGTCCAGCGCGATGGCGACCACGACCCGCGGTTTAAAGCGCCCGCTGGAACGGCCCACGCCAACCCGCCCTTGCTGGCATAGTGTGTCGAAGGCACGGTTAAAACGAGAAATTTGCCAGCCGCCTAAGGCCAGTTGCGCACACCAGGCGATAACGGCGACGGTGATGAGTGCGGATACCATAACTTTTCCTTAATGTAGTGGCGGAAGTCCTGTATGCCTGATGAGCGTAGCGCATCAGGCATTCTATAGTCTCACGGAGATCCTTAATGGATCTCCGCTGTTGATCAGAACATCACCTGACCGCCGGTGACATTGATCGACTGTCCGGTGCAGTACGACGCCTTAGGACTGGCGTAGAACAGCAGCATATTCAGCACATCTTGATAATCGCAGCCGCGTTTGAGCGGTACTTTGTCGATGTAATACTGCTCGACTTGATCCGGTTTGATACCCAGCTTGGTCGCGTATTGTGGCAACAGTGACTGGAACATCGGCGATTTCAGCAGGTTACCGAGCATCAGTGAATGCACCGTAATGCCGTACTCCGCCAGATCCAGCGCCAGTGATTGAGTCAGCCCGACGCCACCAAATTTCGCTGCGCTGTAGCCAGAGTTGTGTTTGCTGCCCACTTTGCCGGATTTCGAGTTGATCTGAATAATGCGCCCCTGAATCCCGTCGCGGATCATCAAACGCGAAAATTCACGCGCACACAGGAAATAACCCACCAGATTCACCTGTAGCGAACGGTCAAAATCGCCGAGCTGGAAGTCGCTGATAAAGGCTGCTTTTGCTATTCCGGCGCTGTAGACCAGCAAATCCACGCGACCAAAGATTTCATCTACCCCACGAGAGAGCGCCAGAACGCTTTGCTCGCTAGTGGCGTCAGCACCAAAACCGTACGCCATACTTTCACCATATTCGGCGTTAATTTCTTGTGCCACATTTGCGGCTTTGTCGCTCTGAATATCGACAACCGCGACGCGATACCCCTCGGCAGCCAGACCGTGGCACAGGAACGCGCCTAAGGTTTGCCCACCACCGATGACAACGGCAACCTGATTCATTTTTTACTCCTTAACAGATTCAAACTTCAAAACCGATCCCGGCGCGATATCGTCGGGGACAGGGCCTGCCACATGGACAGTGCCCGGAAATTCCGCTTCGTTTAAACCATCGAAGCGCAGGGTGACATGACCCAGTTCGCGAAGGTTGTCTTCCGCCACGCTGCCAACAGCGGTCACCGGATAGCGATGCTGCCCGAGTGAAAATTGCAAACCGGGATGGAGTGCACCTTTCAACTCGCCGTGGCAATGAATGAAGCAATACTCTTCGAGGTCCGCAGGCGCGCCTTCACGAAAGGTGATGAGCATCTGGTCACTGAGGGCGTCAATAGCACTCGCGCCGATACGGGTGATGGTGGTCTGATAAATAACGGTCATGTTTCAGCCTCTATTGATAGATAAAACCGGAGACAAACCAGGCGATCAGTACAGTCGGTGCGCCGGTTAAAAAGCGGCTCACCAGTACAGAAGGGACACCGACGCGAACCGTGTCCTGACGGGCTTCCGCCAGCGACAAACCGACCGGGATGAAGTCGCAGGCCGCCTGCGCGTTGATGGCAAACAGTGCCGGTAAAGCCAGATGCGGCGGAATATTGCCGAGACCAATCTGCACGCCAATCAATACGCCGATAACCTGTGCGATAACTGCGCCTGGGCCGAGGAAAGGTGAAAGCAGTGGGAAGGAGCAGATGAGCGCCAGCATGACCAGACCCAGTGGATGGCTCGCCAGCGGAGCAAGACCGTGGGCAATCCAGTCACCAAGGCCAGAAGCCATAATGATGCCAATGAGCGCCGAGACGAATGCCATAAACGGCAGAATGGTTTTTAATACAGTGTCGATGGTGTCACGACCAGATTGAAACAGCACCGCAACGGCGGACCCCATGCCCATTCCCACCTTCGCCAGTAAACCATCGCTTTGTTCGGTGATTTTCTTACTGGTGTCATAGTCACGGCCCACGGAAGAGGGTTGTGGTGTCGCATCACCTACTACAGTGATGTTTTCTTCTTTTACGCCAGAGACATAAATATCTTCCACAATGTACTGCGCCAGCGGACCGGACTTGCCCGTCGAGTGGATATTAATGGTGGGAATACGTCGTTTCGGATAGATGCCGCAGCGTAATGTGCCGCCACAGTCGATTACCGCGACACCAATTTCCGCCTCCGCGGGTTCACCTTCTTTAAATCCGTCAATAGCCTGCCAGCCAGTAAGCTGTGCCAGTTTGTCAACAATCGCAGGCCGGGTACCGGCGGTGATATAGACGATTTTTTTTCCCGGCGTGGCTTTCAGCTCAAGCGGGCCGCCCCAGCCACCCGTTCCTTTTTCGATCCGAATATGCGTCATGATGTTGCTCCTGCCAGGTGAACTTTTTGTTCAAGTTGAATGCCCATCTTTTTCTCAAAAATGGCGGTGGTCAGATCGGTCACCCAGCCGCGGAAGAAATTGGTGACCAGACCAACCAGCAGATAACTCACCGCCAGTGGGCCAAGTGGCAGGTTCAGCGTTGTCAGACCGCTGGCAATGCCAAGATAAACAAACAGTTCGCCAGGGTTGATATGGGGGAAGAGGCCATTCATTGAGTGGCAGCTATAAGAGGCCGCCGCGTAGTAGCTGGGTTTGTACTTTTCCGGCATAAAGCGACCCAGGCTTAGGGTCATCGGATTGCAAAAGACAAACGTGCCAATGCACGGTAACAGTAGGTAACGGGAAACAGGGTTACCGGCGCAACGTTGAGCAAAACGTTCAATACGATGCTGACCGATAAAATTAATCAGTGCGTTCATGATAACCAGCAGGCTAATCAACAGCGGAAGAATGCCGGTCACCATCCCGGTAAACACCTCTCCGCCCTTTTGGAACAGCCCGATAAACCACTCTGCACCATGAGTAATGGTTTCTATCATTGTTCTCTCCTTCAGGATTTATTGTTTTATTACCAAACGGCAACCTAATCTAATCAGATTGAAAGATTTAAAAGTGTTATTTTGATCGCAAAATGAAAGATAAATATTTTAATTTGAAAGTTTGAATAAAAGGATAGCGAGGGGAATGAGTTGAGTTATGTAAAGTCCGTATCGGGCAGTGACTACCGCTTCCTTGTGCGGGGCGTGATGCTTTACCATACTTGCCCCTGGTTGAATCTGTTAAATGGACCCCTCATGTTCAAGCGTCGTTATGTAACATTGCTTCCCCTTTTTGTGTTGCTTGCCGCCTGTAGCAGCAAGCCAAAACCTACTGAGACTGATACGACCACCGGAACGCCGTCTGGCGGCTTCCTGCTTGAGCCGCAGCACAATGTGATGCAGATGGGCGGCGATTTCGCTAATAACCCGAATGCCCAGCAGTTCATCGACAAAATGGTGAACAAACACGGTTTCGATCGTCAGCAGTTGCAGGAAATTCTCTCCCAGGCGAAACGTCTGGATTCGGTACTGCGGCTGATGGATAACCAGGCACCAACCACATCGGTGAAACCGCCATCAGGTCCGAACGGCGCATGGCTGCGTTATCGCAAAAAATTTATTACGCCGGACAACGTGCAGAACGGTGTGGTTTTCTGGAATCAGTATGAAGATGCGTTGAATCGCGCGTGGCAGGTGTATGGCGTACCGCCGGAAATTATCGTCGGGATTATCGGCGTTGAAACCCGCTGGGGGCGCGTGATGGGGAAAACTCGCATCCTCGATGCGCTGGCAACGCTGTCATTTAACTACCCACGCCGCGCGGAGTATTTCTCTGGCGAGCTGGAAACCTTCCTGTTGATGGCGCGCGACGAGCAGGACGATCCGCTCAATCTGAAAGGTTCCTTTGCCGGGGCGATGGGCTACGGACAGTTTATGCCGTCGTCTTACAAACAATATGCGGTAGATTTCAGCGGCGACGGGCATATCAACCTGTGGGATCCGGTTGATGCGATCGGTAGCGTGGCGAACTATTTCAAAGCGCACGGCTGGGTGAAAGGCGATCAGGTCGCGGTAATGGCAAACGGTCAGGCTCCAGGCTTGCCAAATGGCTTCAAAACTAAGTACAGCATTTCGCAGCTTGCCGCCGCAGGTTTAACGCCACAGCAGCCGCTGGGCAACCATCAACAAGCCAGCCTGCTGCGTCTGGATGTTGGCACCGGCTACCAGTACTGGTACGGTCTGCCGAACTTCTACACCATCACCCGTTACAACCACAGCACCCATTACGCAATGGCGGTCTGGCAGTTAGGACAAGCCGTGGCGCTGGCGCGAGTACAGTAGCTATTTACAAGAGGGGGGCGTGAGCTTCCCTCTGGCTAATCAGCTTTTTTCTGAATCCTCCTCGTAAAATTGCAACGCCAACACCATCTTCCTGACGAAAGTGCTATCTTGTCCGGCATAAATTTTTGACTGACAGAGGTTGTGATGACTGACAGTGAACTGATGCAGTTAAGTGAACAGGTTGGGCAGGCGCTGAAAGCCCGTGGCGCAACCGTAACAACTGCCGAGTCTTGTACCGGTGGTTGGGTAGCGAAAGTGATTACCGATATTGCCGGTAGCTCCGCCTGGTTTGAACGCGGATTTGTCACCTACAGTAACGAAGCCAAAGCGCAGATGATCGGCGTACGCGAAGAGACGCTGGCGCAGCATGGCGCGGTGAGTGAACCCGTCGTGGTGGAAATGGCGATAGGCGCACTGAAAGCGGCTCGTGCTGATTATGCCGTGTCTATTAGTGGTATCGCCGGGCCGGATGGCGGCAGTGAAGAGAAGCCTGTCGGCACCGTCTGGTTTGCTTTTGCCACTGCCCGCGGTGAAGGCATTACCCGGCGGGAATGCTTCAGCGGCGACCGTGATGCGGTGCGTCGTCAGGCTACTGCGTATGCATTGCAGACCTTGTGGCAACAATTTCTACAAAACACTTGATACTGTATGAGCATACAGTATAATTGCTTCAACAGAACATATTGACTATCCGGTATTACCCGGCATGACAGGAGTAAAAATGGCTATCGACGAAAACAAACAGAAAGCGTTGGCGGCAGCACTGGGCCAGATTGAGAAACAATTTGGTAAAGGCTCCATCATGCGCCTGGGTGAAGACCGTTCCATGGATGTGGAAACCATCTCTACCGGTTCGCTTTCACTGGATATCGCGCTTGGGGCAGGTGGTCTGCCGATGGGCCGTATCGTCGAAATCTACGGACCGGAATCTTCCGGTAAAACCACGCTGACGTTGCAGGTGATCGCCGCAGCGCAGCGTGAAGGTAAAACCTGTGCGTTTATCGATGCTGAACACGCGCTGGACCCAATCTACGCACGTAAACTGGGCGTCGATATCGATAACCTGCTGTGCTCCCAGCCGGACACCGGCGAGCAGGCACTGGAAATCTGTGACGCCCTGGCGCGTTCTGGCGCAGTAGACGTTATCGTCGTTGACTCCGTGGCGGCACTGACGCCGAAAGCGGAAATCGAAGGCGAAATCGGCGACTCTCACATGGGCCTTGCGGCACGTATGATGAGCCAGGCGATGCGTAAGCTGGCGGGTAACCTGAAGCAGTCCAACACGCTGCTGATCTTCATCAACCAGATCCGTATGAAAATTGGTGTGATGTTCGGTAACCCGGAAACCACTACCGGTGGTAACGCGCTGAAATTCTACGCCTCTGTTCGTCTCGACATCCGTCGTATCGGCGCGGTGAAAGAGGGCGAAAACGTGGTGGGTAGCGAAACCCGCGTGAAAGTGGTGAAGAACAAAATCGCTGCGCCGTTTAAACAGGCTGAATTCCAGATCCTCTACGGCGAAGGTATCAACTTCTACGGCGAACTGGTTGACCTGGGCGTAAAAGAGAAGCTGATCGAGAAAGCAGGCGCGTGGTACAGCTACAAAGGTGAGAAGATCGGTCAGGGTAAAGCGAATGCGACTGCCTGGCTGAAAGATAACCCGGAAACCGCGAAAGAGATCGAGAAGAAAGTACGTGAGTTGCTGCTGAGCAACCCGAACTCAACGCCGGATTTCTCTGTAGATGATAGCGAAGGCGTAGCAGAAACTAACGAAGATTTTTAATCGTCTTGTTTGATACACAAGGGTCGCATCTGCGGCCCTTTTGCTTTTTTAAGTTGTAAGGATATGCCATGACAGAATCAACATCCCGTCGCCCGGCATATGCTCGCCTGTTGGATCGTGCGGTACGCATTCTGGCGGTGCGCGATCACAGTGAGCAAGAACTGCGACGTAAACTCGCGGCACCGATTATGGGCAAAAATGGCCCAGAAGAGATTGATGCTACGGCAGAAGATTACGAGCGCGTTATTGCCTGGTGCCATGAACATGGCTATCTCGATGACAGCCGATTTGTTGCGCGCTTTATCGCCAGCCGTAGCCGCAAAGGTTATGGACCTGCGCGTATTCGCCAGGAACTGAATCAGAAAGGTATTTCCCGCGAAGCGACAGAAAAAGCGATGCGTGAATGTGACATCGACTGGTGCGCACTGGCGCGCGATCAGGCGACGCGAAAATATGGCGAACCTTTGCCAACTGTCTTTTCAGAAAAAGTTAAGATCCAGCGTTTTCTGCTCTATCGTGGCTATCTGATGGAAGATATCCAGGAGATTTGGCGAAATTTTGCCGACTGAACGCATACGGTATTTTACTTCCCAGTCAAGAAAACTTATCTTATTCCCACTTTTCAGTTACCAGCCCGGCGGTTAAGACACGCTGGAGCTGGTGGCGATATTTCGTTAGCTTGATTTCAGGATAATTATGAGCAAGAGCACCGCTGAGATCCGTCAGGCGTTTCTCGACTTTTTCCATAGTAAGGGACATCAGGTAGTTGCCAGCAGCTCCCTGGTACCCCATAACGACCCAACTTTGTTGTTTACCAACGCCGGGATGAACCAGTTCAAGGATGTGTTCCTTGGGCTCGACAAGCGTAATTATTCCCGCGCTACCACTTCCCAACGCTGCGTGCGTGCGGGTGGTAAACACAACGACCTGGAAAACGTCGGTTACACCGCGCGTCACCATACCTTCTTCGAAATGCTGGGCAACTTCAGCTTCGGCGACTATTTCAAACACGATGCCATTCAGTTTGCATGGGAACTGCTGACCAGCGAAAAATGGTTTGCCCTGCCGAAAGAGCGTCTGTGGGTCACCGTCTATGAAAGCGACGACGAAGCCTACGAAATCTGGGAAAAAGAAGTCGGGATCCCGCGCGAACGTATTATTCGCATCGGCGATAACAAAGGTGCGCCATACGCATCTGACAACTTCTGGCAGATGGGTGACACTGGTCCGTGCGGCCCGTGCACCGAAATCTTCTACGATCACGGCGACCACATTTGGGGTGGCCCTCCGGGAAGTCCGGAAGAAGACGGCGACCGCTACATTGAGATCTGGAACATCGTCTTCATGCAGTTCAACCGCCAGGCCGATGGCACGATGGAACCGCTGCCGAAGCCGTCTGTAGATACCGGTATGGGTCTGGAGCGTATTGCTGCGGTGCTGCAACACGTTAACTCTAACTATGACATCGACCTGTTCCGCACGTTGATCCAGGCGGTAGCGAAAGTCACTGGCGCGACCGATCTGAGCAATAAATCGCTGCGCGTAATCGCTGACCACATTCGTTCTTGTGCGTTCCTGATCGCGGATGGCGTAATGCCGTCCAACGAAAACCGTGGTTATGTACTGCGTCGTATCATTCGTCGCGCAGTGCGTCACGGTAATATGCTTGGCGCGAAAGAAACCTTCTTCTACAAACTGGTTGGTCCGCTGATCGACGTTATGGGCTCTGCGGGTGAAGACCTGAAACGCCAGCAGGCGCAGGTTGAGCAGGTGCTGAAGACTGAAGAAGAGCAGTTTGCCCGTACTCTGGAGCGCGGTCTGGCGTTGCTGGATGAAGAGCTGGCAAAACTTTCTGGTGATACGCTGGATGGTGAAACTGCTTTCCGTCTGTACGACACCTATGGCTTCCCGGTTGACCTGACGGCTGACGTTTGTCGTGAGCGCAACATCAAAGTTGACGAAGCTGGTTTTGAAGCAGCAATGGAAGAGCAGCGTCGTCGGGCGCGCGAAGCCAGCGGCTTTGGTGCCGATTACAACGCAATGATCCGTGTTGATAGTGCATCTGAATTTAAAGGCTATGACCATCTGGAACTGAACGGCAAAGTGACCGCGCTGTTTGTTGATGGTAAAGCGGTTGATGCCATCAATGCAGGCCAGGAAGCTGTGGTCGTGCTGGATCAAACGCCATTCTATGCGGAATCCGGCGGTCAGGTTGGCGATAAAGGCGAACTGAAAGGCGCTAACTTCTCCTTTGCGGTGGAAGATACGCAGAAATACGGCCAGGCGATTGGTCACATCGGTAAACTTGCTGCGGGTTCTCTGAAAGTGGGCGACGCGGTGCAGGCTGATGTTGATGAGGCTCGTCGTGCCCGTATTCGTCTGAATCACTCCGCAACGCACCTGATGCACGCTGCGCTGCGCCAGGTTCTGGGTACTCATGTATCGCAGAAAGGTTCACTGGTTAACGACAAGGTGCTGCGCTTCGACTTCTCACACAACGAAGCGATGAAACCAGAAGAGATTCGTGCGGTCGAAGACCTGGTGAACGCACAGATTCGTCGCAATTTGCCGATCGAAACCAACATCATGGATCTCGAAGCGGCGAAAGCGAAAGGTGCGATGGCGCTGTTCGGCGAGAAGTATGATGAGCGCGTACGCGTGCTGAGCATGGGCGATTTCTCCACCGAGCTGTGTGGCGGTACTCACGCCAGCCGCACTGGTGATATTGGTCTGTTCCGCATCATCTCTGAATCGGGTACTGCTGCAGGCGTTCGTCGTATCGAAGCGGTAACCGGAGAAGGCGCTATCGCCACCGTTCATGCAGACAGCGATCGCTTAAGCGAAGTCGCACATCTGCTGAAAGGCGATAGCAATAATCTGGCTGATAAAGTGCGCTCAGTACTGGAACGTACGCGTCAGCTGGAAAAAGAGTTACAACAGCTTAAAGAACAAGCTGCCGCACAGGAGAGCGCAAATCTTTCCAGTAAGGCAATTGATGTTAATGGTGTTAAGCTGTTGGTTAGCGAGCTTAGCGGTGTTGAGCCGAAAATGTTGCGTACCATGGTTGACGATTTAAAAAATCAGCTGGGGTCGACAATTATCGTGCTGGCAACGGTAGCCGAAGGTAAGGTTTCTCTGATTGCAGGCGTATCTAAGGACGTCACAGATCGTGTGAAAGCAGGGGAACTGATTGGTATGGTCGCTCAGCAGGTGGGCGGCAAGGGTGGTGGACGTCCTGACATGGCGCAAGCCGGTGGTACGGATGCTGCGGCCTTACCTGCAGCGTTAGCCAGTGTGAAAGGCTGGGTCAGCGCGAAATTGCAATAATATAAGCGTCAGGCAATGCCGTGGACTCGCTTCACGGCATTCGCATTAACGCTATCGACAACGATAAAGTCAGGTTGAAGTTGTGTATATCGGCTAAACTTAGGTTTAACAGAATGTAATGCCATGACTGCTTAGATGTAATGTGTTTGTCATTGCTTACTTTTTGGCGTTATATGATGGATAATGCCGGGATACAGAGAGACCCGACTCTTTTAATCTTTCAAGGAGCAAAGAATGCTGATTCTGACTCGTCGAGTTGGTGAGACCCTCATGATTGGGGATGAGGTCACCGTGACAGTTTTAGGGGTAAAGGGCAACCAGGTACGTATTGGCGTAAATGCCCCGAAGGAAGTTTCTGTTCACCGTGAAGAGATCTACCAGCGTATCCAGGCTGAAAAATCCCAGCAGTCCAGTTACTAATCTTTCCGCGTCTCATCTTTATCGGTGAGACGCACCCTCAAAATTTCTCCTTCACTCTATAGTCTTTTCGCTTTACTCCCGTTCATTCAACTTAAGTCTCCATTTTTTTGCATTACTACTATCTGTCAGACCTCCATTCTTCTGTTGATAAAACACTCTTTTTGACGTTTTTACAGACTAATTGAACGTGAAGTGTGCAAACGATAAAAGTGTAGGAAAAATTGTTTGACTTATAAGTCTCAGAAAGTAATATGTGCGCCACGCAGCGACGATGAGCGATAAACAAGTTCTTCGAAGCACTCGTAAGAGGCGTGTGGTGAGGTGGCCGAGAGGCTGAAGGCGCTCCCCTGCTAAGGGAGTATGCGG
>ERZ773111.697-NODE-697-length-19761-cov-12.716838_pt1 | contig 19761 bp, 10 predicted proteins | sample MGYA00580567_ERZ773111 | MGnify/ENA primary metagenome ERZ773111 (study PRJEB29015, sample SAMEA2737875) | human gut metagenome | biome: human gut; feature: human-associated habitat; material: faeces | place: China | collected 2012 ...
GGCTTTCGCCAGAGCGCGCGAGCACCGTCATGAGTTTATGACCGTCGAGCACTTGCTGCTGGCTCTGCTAAGCAACCCCTCGGCCCGTGAGGCCCTGGAAGCGTGTTCAGTGGACCTGGTGGCATTGCGTCAGGAACTTGAAGCCTTCATCGAACAAACCACACCCGTTCTGCCAGCCACGGAAGAAGAGCGCGACACCCAGCCGACGCTAAGCTTCCAGCGTGTGCTGCAGCGCGCCGTCTTCCACGTACAATCTTCTGGCCGCAGCGAAGTGACCGGCGCCAACGTGCTGGTGGCGATTTTCAGCGAGCAGGAGTCGCAGGCCGCCTACCTGCTGCGTAAACATGAAGTGAGCCGTCTTGATGTGGTGAACTTCATTTCTCATGGTACACGCAAAGACGAGCCGAGCCAGTCTTCCGATAACAGCGGAAGCCAGCCTGGCAATGAAGAGCAAGCCGGCGGGGAGGAACGTATGGAAAACTTCACCACCAACCTCAATCAGCTTGCTCGCGTCGGCGGCATTGATCCCCTGATCGGCCGTGAAAAAGAGCTGGAGCGCGCGATTCAGGTCCTGTGCCGTCGGCGGAAAAATAACCCGCTGCTGGTGGGGGAATCCGGCGTCGGTAAAACCGCGATCGCCGAAGGCCTTGCCTGGCGTATTGTGCAGGGCGATGTGCCGGAAGTGATGGCCGACTGCACTATCTACTCGCTCGACATTGGCTCTTTGCTGGCAGGGACCAAATATCGTGGCGATTTTGAAAAACGCTTCAAAGCGTTGCTCAAACAGCTGGAGCAGGATACCAACAGCATCCTGTTTATTGATGAAATCCACACCATTATCGGTGCGGGGGCGGCGTCTGGCGGCCAGGTCGATGCTGCTAACCTGATCAAACCGCTGCTTTCCAGCGGCAAGATCCGGGTGATCGGCTCCACCACTTACCAGGAGTTCAGCAACATCTTTGAAAAAGATCGTGCGCTGGCCCGCCGTTTCCAGAAGATCGATATTACCGAACCGTCGGTGGAAGAGACGGTCCAGATTATCAACGGCCTGAAGCCGAAGTACGAAGCGCACCATGATGTGCGTTATACCGCCAAAGCGGTGCGTGCGGCGGTAGAACTGGCGGTGAAATACATTAACGATCGTCATCTGCCGGATAAGGCGATTGACGTCATTGACGAAGCGGGCGCGCGGGCGCGCTTAATGCCGGTCAGCAAGCGTAAGAAAACGGTTAACGTGGCGGATATCGAATCAGTGGTGGCGCGCATTGCGCGGATCCCTGAGAAGAGCGTCTCCCGCAGCGATCGCGACACGCTGAAAAACCTGGGCGACCGTCTGAAAATGCTGGTCTTTGGACAGGATAAAGCCATCGAGGCGCTGACCGAGGCTATTAAAATGGCGCGCGCCGGGCTGGGCCATGAGCACAAGCCGGTGGGATCGTTCCTGTTCGCCGGGCCGACCGGGGTCGGGAAAACCGAAGTGACCGTCCAGCTGGCGAAGGCGTTGGGTATTGAGTTGCTGCGCTTTGACATGTCCGAATATATGGAACGTCATACCGTCAGCCGTTTGATCGGGGCGCCTCCGGGCTACGTCGGCTTCGATCAGGGCGGGCTGCTGACCGATGCGGTGATTAAACATCCGCACGCGGTATTGCTGCTTGATGAGATCGAAAAAGCGCATCCGGACGTGTTCAACCTGCTGCTGCAGGTGATGGATAACGGGACGCTGACCGATAATAACGGCCGTAAAGCGGACTTCCGCAACGTGGTGCTGGTGATGACCACCAACGCCGGGGTGCGGGAAACCGAGCGTAAATCGATTGGCCTTATTCAGCAGGACAACAGTCCGGATGCGATGGATGAGATCAAAAAGATCTTTACGCCGGAGTTCCGTAACCGCCTCGACAACATCATCTGGTTCGATCATTTGTCTACCACGGTGATCCATCAGGTTGTCGACAAGTTTATCGTCGAGCTGCAGGTCCAGCTGGACCAGAAAGGCGTCTCCCTGGAAGTGAGTCAGGAAGCGCGCGACTGGCTGGCGACGAAAGGCTACGATCGGGCGATGGGGGCACGTCCAATGGGACGCGTCATTCAGGACAACTTGAAAAAACCGCTGGCGAACGAACTGCTGTTTGGCTCGCTGGTCGACGGTGGTCAGGTCACTGTCTCTCTGGACAGCGACAAAAATACGCTGACTTACGACTTCCAGAGCGCGCCGAAGCACAAACCGGAAGCGGCCCACTAAGGCGATATCTTCAATGTAAAAAAACCGGCCAGGGGCCGGTTTTTTTTTGCTGACGGCAGATGACGGCAGAAATGAAAAGACCGGGAATTATCCCGGCCTTCAGCATCTTACGCCTTAAGGGCGAAAACAATCAGCGACTACGGAAGACAATGCGGCCTTTGCTCAGGTCGTACGGGGTCAGCTCAACAGTCACTTTGTCGCCCGTCAGAATGCGGATGTAGTTTTTACGCATTTTACCGGAGATATGCGCGGTTACCACGTGACCGTTTTCCAGTTCTACGCGGAACATAGTGTTAGGCAACGTTTCAAGTACGGTGCCCTGCATTTCAATATTGTCTTCTTTGGCCATCTAGTCCTCTGGGGTATCACTACCGTAGTTTTGAACCGGCAAGATAATGCCGAAGTTCATCATGTAAGTAAAGTTTTACGTATCTACCCTGAATCATTCACCTTGCCGCAAGGCGCATAGTCAGCACAGCGGCTACGGAAATATGACGGGTATGAATCGCCGAAGTAGTTTTGGCGCATTGCCCGGGACACACACGGCCATGCCGCGTGACAGGCGCAAACGTAAAGGGGAGTGACAGAACGATGGGCGTTATCTGACTCTTATTATTCCCAAACGGCGGCGGGGCAACAGGCAGAAGCTACTCTACCGCGCAATTATACCATCCTGACGCAAAATGTGCTGAAAACATTTTATTATCCGCCAGGAAATAGCACCCGCGGCACCCAAAATCGCTCGGGCAGTCGGTAGTCGCGTAATACCGACAGATAGTCCAGATAATCGCGGCGGGGAATATCCACTGCGCCTAATGACGCGGTATGGTTGTTCAGTACCTGGCAGTCAATTAATTTACCGCCGCTGTGCGCAAAGTCCTGGCAAAATACCAGCAGCGCGGTTTTGGAGGCATTTTCTGCCCGGCTAAACATCGATTCGCCGCAAAACAGCGCTCCCTGCGCTACGCCGTACATTCCTCCCACCAGGGTATTCTCCTGCCAGACTTCAATGGAGTGGGCATGACCCAGCTCATGCAGCTGGTGATAGGCGCGAACGATACTGCTGGTTATCCAGGTGCCTTCGTCACGATCGCTGGCGCAGCCCTCAATCACTTCGCCAAAGGCGTGGTTGAGCGTGACCCGGTAGGGCGAACGCTGATGAAAGCGCTTCATGCTGCGGCTGAGATGGAATTGCTCTGGCCAAAGTACCGCCCGGGGGTCGGGCGACCACCAGAGGATCGGGTCGCCAGGGGAAAACCAGGGAAAAATACCACGCTGATAGGCCATCAGCAGCCGCGCGGGGCTCAGATCGCCGCCGAGCGCCAGCAGGCCATTAGGTTCTCGCAAGGCGCCTTCCGGAGAGGGGAAGGCAATAGAGTGCCGGGAGAGCTGAACCAGACGCATTTTAACCTCAATACGCATCAGCAAAAATTAGATAATAGAATAGCCTACAGACGCTGTTTAAACTGGAAGTACCGGCCCTGTTTAGCGAGCAGCTCCGCGTGACTACCTTGCTCAATTATCTGGCCGTTGTCCATGACTATTATCTGATTAAAACCCGCCAGGCCCCGCAGGCGATGGGTCACCATCAGCACGGTTTTGTCGCGCATGACATCTGCCAGCAGATGCAGGATCTGGCTTTCGGTGGCCGCATCCAGACCTTCTGTCGGTTCATCGAGCAGCATCAGCGGCGCATCGTGGAGCAGCGCGCGGGCAATGGCCAGTCGGCGCAGTTCGCCGCCGGAGAGCTGACGCCCGCCTTCGCCCAGCCAGCCGTTAAGACCACCATCTTGCAGCAGTTTTTCGAGGCCCACCTTCTCAAGGGTAGCGCTGAGATGAGCGTCATCCGCTTCAGGCGCCGCCAGCAGCAGGTTGTCGCGCAGGGTGGCGCTGAACAGGTGCACGCGCTGCGGCACTACGCTCATTGCCTGCCGCAGAGTGGCTTCGCTGAGGCCGGAGAGCGGCTGATTGTTGAGCAGAATCTCTCCCTGTGACGGGTCCCAGGCGCGGGTAAGCAACTGCAACAGCGTCGATTTTCCGCAGCCGGTCCGGCCAAGAATGGCGATGTGCTCTCCGGCGGCAATCTGCAGGGAAATATTCTCCAGGGCAGGGGAGGGCTGCTGAGGATAGCGGAAGGTGACCTCCTGAAGCGTTAGGGCCACCTGCGCTGGCGAACTGGCTTCATCATCGACAAAGGTGACCTCCGGCTGCTGGTCGGTAATCTGCGAGATCCGCCGCGCGGAGGCGATCACCTGGCCTAAATGCTGGAAAGCGCCAGTAACCGGCGCCAGGGCTTCAAAAGCCGCCAGCGCGCAGAATACGAATAGCGCGATCAGCGCCCCGGGCTGACTATTGCCGCCGACGCCGTCTGAGGCCAGCCAGAGCATGGCCACCACGGCGATGCCACCGATTAACAGCATTACCGCCTGCGAAAGCGCGGTCAGCTCGGCCTGGCGCCGCTGTGCATCCTGCCAGCTCAGCTCGGTCTTTTCCATTTGTGCGCGGTAGCGGTCGCTGGCGTTAAATACCATCAGCTCCGCCTGACCCTGCAGCCAGGCGGTGAGCTGTTGGCGATACTGGCCGCGCAGCTGCGTCATACTTTCGCCGGCTGGCTTACCTGCGCGATAGAACAGCGGCGGCATAACCAGCAGGGTCGCCAGCATGATACCGCCGAGCGTCAGCGCGAGGGGGACGTCGAGCAGACTTAATCCGCAGGTGACGACCACAATCACCACCAGCGCGCCGACCAGCGGCGAAATGACCCGCAGGTAGAGATGATCCAGGGTGTCAACGTCGGCCACCACCCGGTTGAGCAGCTCACCCTGGCGAAAGCGCGCCAGCCCCGCCGGAGAGAGGGGGAGCAGTTTGCTGAAGGTGAAAACGCGCAGGTGCTGCAGCACGCGAAAGGTAGCGTCGTGGCTGACCAGGCGCTCAAAGTAGCGCCCGGCGGTACGGATAATTGCCGCGCCGCGAACGCCCGCGGCAGGCAGCATATAGTTAAAACTGTAGATCCCGGCGACGCCCACCACCGCTGAGGCGGAGAGGAACCAGCCGGAGAGCGTCAGCAGGCCGATGCTGGCCAGCAGGGTCACAATGGCCAGCACGACGCCAAGCAGCAGCATCCATTTATGGCGTTTATAGAGCGCCAGATAGGGTAAAAGTGCGCGCATTTAAATCTCCTCCTGACGATGGGCCAGCAGCGCCGAGAAGACCCCACCAGCACGGGCCAGCGTGGCGTAGTCGCCTTGTTCGATAATCTGTCCGTCCTGCATCACCCAGACGTCGTCCCAGTCGGCCAGCCCCTCGAGCTGGTGGGTGACCAGCAGCGTGGTTTGCTCACTGGAGGCGTGGGTCAGGGCCTGCATGACTCGCTGTTCGCTATGGGCGTCAAGGCTGGCGGCAGGTTCATCCAGCAGCAGCAGGCGGCACGGCACCAACAGCGCGCGGGCGACCGCGATACGCTGCGCCTGGCCTACCGACAGACGCCCCGCCTGATCGCCTACGGCGGTATGGATCCCCTGCGGCAGCAGGGCGATAAACTCGCTGACCCAGGCCTTGTCCAGCGCCAGCCTAAGCTGTGCTTCGCTAGCTTCGGGCCACGCCAGCAGCACGTTTTCCCGCAGCGTGGCGGCAGGCAACTGCGGATTCTGTCCTACCCAGCTCAGCAGGCGGCGCCAGCGCTCAGCGTCCAGCTCGCGCAGCTCTACGCCGTTGACCATCAGCGACCCCTCATAGGGCAGAAAGCCGAGCAGTGTATTCAGCAAAGAGCTTTTCCCGGATCCGCTCTGGCCGACCAGCACCACGCGAGTGCCGGCGGGCAGCGCAAAATTAAGCGGCCCCGCCAGAACTTTACCTTCCGGAGATTTGATCACCAGGTCGCGCGCTTCCACGCTAATCAGATCGTTGTCATTTAACGTTTTCTCGCCACGCTCTACCTGGGTCAGCGGCGTTTCCATAAACGTTTTCAGGCTGTCTGCGGCGCCCACGGCCTGAGCTTTGGCATGGTAGAAGGTACCCAGGTCACGTAACGGCTGGAAAAATTCCGGGGCGAGGATCAGCGTCAGGAATCCCGCCATCAGCGTGACGCCCGCGCCATAGTGGCCGAAGTTCAGCTCGCCAAGGTAAGAAAAGCCAAAATACACCGCTACCAGCGCAATGGAGAGGGAGGTGAAAAACTCCAGAACCCCGGAGGAGAGGAAGGCCAGACGCAGGACTTCCATGGTGCGTTGGCGAAAATCCTGCGAGGCGTCGCGAATATTATCGGTTTCTGCCTGACCGCGATGAAAAATACGCAGGGTTTCCATGCCGCGCAGGCGGTCGAGGAAGTGGCCGCTGAGGCGGGCCAGCGCCTGGAAGTTACGCCGGTTGGCGTCGGCGGCGCCCATCCCGACCAGCGCCATGAAAAGCGGGATCAGCGGGGCGGTGCCGAGAAGGATCAGCGCGGCGGCCCAGTTAATCGGAAAAATAGTAATAACGATCAGCAGCGGTACGCAGGCCGCCAGCGTCATCTGGGGCAGGTAGCGGGCATAATAGTCGTGCATGTCGTCGATTTGCTCAAGAATAAGCGTTGCCCAGCTGCCGGCCGGTTTGCCCTGGATCCACGCCGGGCCTGCCTGCTGGAGGCGGTCAAGAACCTGGCGGCGAATTTCATAGCGAATATGCTGCCCGGCCTGAAAGCCGACCCGCTCACGCAGCCAGACCACCCAGGCGCGTAGTACAAAGATCAGCACCAGCAGCGTGAGCGGCAGCAGCAGGGCGGTCGCTGGAATATTCTCCATCACCATCCGGTGCAGGATCCGCGCCAGGAACCAGGCCTGCGCCACGATCAGCAGACCGCTCGCCACGCCAAGCAGGCGGGAAATCATCAACCAGCGACGGGAGATAATGCTTTGCTGTTTTAACCAGCGGGTTAACTCTTGTTGACGGGTTTTATTCATTGCGCGCTTTGCAGGTGTCGTTATCGGAGTATTGGGCACGGCAATGTTACATCGCAGCAAAAATAAAGGCGACTTTTCGTCGCCTTCTTTACCTTTGTTACTGACTTGTAAAGATTATTTGCAAGCGTCAGCCAAACCGTCGAGGTAACGCTCCGCATCCAGCGCCGCCATGCAGCCGGTGCCCGCAGAAGTGATGGCCTGACGATAGATATGGTCCATGACATCGCCGGCGGCGAACACGCCCGGGATGCTGGTCTGGGTCGCATTGCCGTGGATACCGGACTGCACTTTGATGTAGCCGTTCTCCAGCTCCAGCTGGCCCTCAAAGATGGCGGTGTTCGGGCTGTGGCCGATGGCGACAAATAAACCAGCCACTTCCAGGGACTCGACATTGTCGCTGTTTTTGGTATCGCGCAGGCGCAGGCCGCTGACGCCCATCTGGTCGCCGGTCACCTCTTCGAGGGTACGATCGGTATGCAGCACGATGTTGCCGCTTGCCACTTTATCCATCAGGCGTTTAATGAGGATTTTTTCCGCACGGAAGGAATCGCGACGGTGGATCAGGTGTACCTCAGAGGCGATATTCGACAGATACAGAGCCTCTTCCACTGCGGTGTTGCCGCCGCCGATCACCGCCACTTTCTGGTTGCGATAGAAGAATCCGTCGCAGGTAGCGCACGCGGAAACGCCGCGGCCTTTGAAGGCTTCTTCGGAAGGCAGGCCCAGGTAACGGGCGGAAGCGCCGGTGGCGATGATCAGCGCGTCACAGGTGTACTCGCCGCTGTCGCCTGTCAGACGGAACGGGCGGTTTTGCAAATCGACGCGGCTGATATGGTCGAAAATGATCTCGGTTTCAAATTTTGCGGCATGCTCGTGCATGCGCTCCATCAGCAGCGGACCGGTGAGATCGTTCGGATCGCCTGGCCAGTTTTCCACTTCCGTCGTGGTGGTCAGCTGACCGCCTTTTTCCATCCCGGTGATCAGCACCGGCTGCAGGTTGGCGCGTGCGGCATAGACCGCCGCGGTGTATCCCGCAGGTCCAGAACCAAGGATAAGCAGTTTACTGTGTTTGGCTGTGCCCATGAGATCCCCATAATAATTGGCATACATTGGGCTGGGATTGTAGGGAATTTGTTGTCGTAAAAAAAGAGCACAGCGATTTTGTTAACGATGTGTGCAATAGAAGCTGCCAATGAATTGGTGATTTTCCCGGCAAGGAATATAACTATTTCTACTGTCGGCGGGACAATTATAAGACGAAAAAATGAGAATCAACCAGGGCGGATGATGAATATCTGGCATCTTGTACTAAAAATCGATGTTTTGCTTTGACAATCACCTGTGCTTTTGCGAAAACATTCAAGGAAGAAGAAAAGCAGTATTTAGCGTGCGGCGAATTTTCATGCACGCAAATGCCATTTTTATCCGGGTTAACGAAATCTACGCATGGTGTGGACAGACGCCATGCGTGATGTCGGTGACTGCCGTCAGGCAACGGGCTTCTCACGTACCCCTGGGTTACCCAATGTCGTACGGGTGATAACAGGATGGGCTCTGGCAGTGAAGGCTCAGAGCCGGAACAGGAGTAGGGAAGGAATACAGAGAGACAATAATAATGGTAGATAGCAAGAAGCGCCCTGGCAAAGATCTCGACCGCATTGATCGTAACATCCTGAATGAATTGCAAAAAGATGGGCGAATTTCTAACGTCGAGCTTTCTAAACGGGTGGGACTTTCTCCGACGCCTTGCCTTGAGCGTGTGCGTCGTCTTGAAAGACAGGGTTTTATTCAGGGCTATACGGCGCTGCTCAACCCGCATTATCTGGATGCATCACTTCTGGTATTTGTTGAGATTACTCTGAATCGTGGCGCACCGGATGTGTTTGAGCAATTTAACGCCGCAGTGCAAAAACTTGAAGAAATTCAAGAGTGTCATCTGGTTTCCGGTGATTTCGACTATCTGTTGAAAACCCGTGTACCGGATATGTCAGCGTATCGTAAATTACTGGGCGAGACCTTGCTGCGCCTGCCGGGCGTTAACGACACCCGTACCTACGTGGTAATGGAAGAAGTCAAGCAAAGTAATCGTCTGGTTATTAAGACGCGCTAACACGGAACAGGTGCAAACTCGACGTAGTTTGATTACACTCCTGTTAATCCATACAGCAACAGTGCCGGGGAGACCCGGCGCTGTTGTCCGTTTTAGCAGCAGGCAGGAAACAGCCTGATACCTGGAGAGCCTTTCTTGAGCCAGGAATACACCGAAGACAAAGAAGTCAAACTAACCAAACTCAGCAGCGGGCGCCGACTCCTTGAGGCGATGCTCATCCTTTGCTCCCTCTTCGCCATCTGGCTGATGGCGGCACTACTGAGCTTTAACCCCTCGGACCCCAGCTGGTCGCAAACGGCATGGCATGAGCCTATTCATAATTTAGGCGGCGCCCCCGGCGCGTGGCTTGCCGATACCCTCTTTTTCATTTTTGGCGTCATGGCCTACACCATCCCGGTGATCATCATCGGCGGATGCTGGTTTGCCTGGCGGCATCAGGAAAACGACGAATACATTGATTATTTTGCCGTTTCCCTTCGCCTCATCGGTGCGTTAGCCCTGATCCTGACCTCCTGTGGTCTGGCGGCGATTAACGCCGATGATATCTGGTACTTCGCCTCCGGCGGGGTGATCGGCAGCCTGCTGAGCACCACGCTGCAACCCCTACTGCACAGCAGCGGCGGCACCATCGCCCTGTTGTGTATCTGGGCGGCCGGGCTGACGCTTTTCACCGGCTGGTCGTGGGTCAGCATTGCGGAAAAGCTGGGCGGCGGCATCCTGTCCGTTCTCACCTTTGCCAGCAACCGTACCCGTCGGGATGATACCTGGGTCGATGAAGGCGAATACGAAGACGAAGAGGAAGAGTACGACGACGAAGAGGCGGCCAGGCCGCAGGAATCGCGTCGCGCCCGTATCTTACGCGGCGCGCTGGCGCGGCGTAAGCGTCTGGCCGAGAAGTTTACCAACCCTATGGGGCGTAAAACCGACGCTGCGCTTTTCTCCGGCAAACGGATGGATGACGGCGAAGAGGTGGTGCAATACAGCGCCAGCGGGGCGCCTGTTGCCGCCGACGATGTACTGTTTTCCGGCGCCAGCGCCGCGCGTCCCGCAGAGGATGATGTGCTGTTCTCCGGCGCCAGCGCCGTGCGCCCGGGCGATTTCGACCCTTACGATCCGTTGTTGAATGGCCACAGTATCGCTGAGCCGGTAAGCGCAGCGGCGGCGGCTACTGCCGCGCCGCAGGCGTGGGCAGAATCACCGGTGGGCCATCACGGCGCTGCGCCAGCTTATCAGCCGGAAGCCAGCTATCCGCCGCAGCAGGCGTATCAGCCTGAACCCGCTCCGTTCCAGCAGGCTGCTTATCAGCCGCCAGCGGGGCAAACCGCACCGCAGGCGTATCAGCCTGAGCCAGCGCCGTATCAACAGCCGGTTTACGATCCGCGTGCCGGTCAACCTGCGCCGCAGGCCTATCAGCCTGAGCCAGCGCCGTATCAGCAGCCAACTTACGATCCCTATGCCGGTCAGCCTGCGCCTCAGACCTATCAGCAGCCGGCTTACGATCCGCATGCCGGTCAGCCCGCGCCGCAGACCTACCAGCAGCCGGCTTACGACCCGCATGCCGGCCAGCCCGCGCCGCAGCCGTATCAGCCGGAGCCAGCGGCGTATCAGCCGCAAAGCGCGCCAGTTCCCCCACCGGAGCCAGAGCCCGAGGTCGTGCAGGAGGAAGTGAAACGTCCGCCGCTCTATTATTTCGAGGAAGTGGAAGAGAAGCGGGCGCGCGAACGCGAGCTGTTGGCCTCCTGGTATCAGCCAATTCCTGAGCCGGAAAGTCCGATTGCCACTAAACCGCTGACGCCGCCGACCACTGCGTCCAAACCGCCAGTGGAGACAACCGTAGTCTCTGCGGTAGCGGCTGGGGTGCATCAGGCTACCGCCGCCAGCGGCGGCGCGGCGGCAACAACCTCGTCCACTGCCGCATCCGCTGCGGCTACGCCATTGTTCAGCCCGGCGTCCAGCGGCCCACGGGTTCAGGTGAAAGAGGGCATCGGTCCAAAACTACCGCGGCCCAATCGCGTGCGTGTTCCTACGCGTCGGGAACTGGCCTCCTACGGCATCAAGCTACCGTCGCAGCGGGAGGCGGAACAGCGCGCGCGGCAGGCGGAGCGCGATCCGCATTATGATGATGAGCTGCTCTCGGATGAGGAAGCGGATGCTATGGAGCAGGATGAACTGGCTCGCCAGTTCGCCGCCACCCAGCAGCAGCGCTACGGTCATCGCTGGGAAGACGATAACGCGACTGATGACGATGAGGCCGACGCCGCGGCGGAAGCGGAGCTGGCGCGTCAGTTTGCCGCTACCCAGCAGCAGCGGTACGCTACAGAGCAGCCGCCGGGCGCCAACCCGTTCTCGCCGGCAGATTATGAATTCTCGCCGATGAAAACGTTGGTCAATGACGGCCCGAGCGAACCGCTGTTTACGCCCACGCCGGAAGTCCAGCCGCAGCAGCCGGCCCAGCGCTATCAACAACCGGCGGCCGCTCCGCAGCAGGGTTATCAACCTGCGCAGCATCAGCCGATACACCATCAGCCTGTGCCGCCGCAGCCGCAATCCTATCCGACTGCGTCGCAGCCCGTACAGCCGCAACAACCGGTTGCCCCGCAGGGGCATCAGCCTGCCGCCCCTGCGCCGCAGGAGAGCCTGATCCACCCGCTGCTGATGCGCAATGGCGATAGTCGACCGCTGCAAAAGCCGACCACGCCACTGCCGTCGCTGGATCTGCTTACCCCGCCGCCGAGTGAAGTCGAGCCGGTGGATACCTTTGCTCTCGAGCAGATGGCACGCCTGGTGGAAGCGCGACTCGCCGATTTCCGCATTAAAGCGGATGTGGTGAACTACTCACCGGGGCCGGTGATCACCCGCTTCGAACTGAATCTGGCGCCTGGCGTTAAGGCCGCACGGATCTCTAACCTGTCACGGGACCTGGCGCGATCGCTGTCAACGGTCGCCGTGCGCGTGGTGGAGGTGATCCCGGGCAAACCGTATGTCGGGCTTGAGCTGCCGAATAAAAAACGCCAGACCGTCTACCTGCGTGAAGTGCTCGACAACGCCAAGTTCCGTGATAACCCATCTCCGCTCACCGTGGTGCTGGGCAAAGACATCGCTGGCGATCCGGTAGTAGCCGATCTGGCGAAAATGCCGCATCTGCTGGTGGCCGGTACCACCGGTTCCGGTAAGTCTGTTGGCGTCAACGCCATGATCCTCAGCATGCTCTACAAGGCGCAGCCGGAAGATGTGCGTTTCATTATGATCGACCCGAAAATGCTCGAGCTGTCGGTCTACGAAGGAATTCCGCACCTGCTGACGGAAGTGGTCACCGACATGAAAGACGCCGCCAATGCGCTGCGCTGGAGCGTCAATGAGATGGAGCGCCGCTACAAGCTGATGTCGGCGCTGGGCGTGCGTAACCTCGCGGGCTACAACGAGAAGATCGCCGAAGCCGCGCGCATGGGACGTCCGATCCCGGATCCGTACTGGAAGCCTGGCGACAGCATGGACGCCGTACATCCGGTGCTGGAAAAACTGCCGTACATCGTGGTGCTGGTGGATGAATTCGCCGATCTGATGATGACCGTCGGCAAAAAGGTGGAAGAGCTGATCGCTCGCCTGGCGCAGAAAGCGCGCGCGGCGGGGATCCACCTGGTGCTGGCGACACAGCGTCCGTCGGTAGATGTTATTACCGGCCTGATTAAGGCCAACATCCCGACGCGCATCGCCTTTACCGTGTCGAGTAAAATTGACTCACGTACCATTCTCGATCAGGGAGGCGCGGAATCGCTGCTGGGTATGGGGGATATGCTTTACTCCGGGCCGAACTCTACCACGCCGGTGCGCGTCCACGGGGCGTTTGTGCGCGACCAGGAAGTCCACGCCGTGGTTCAGGACTGGAAAGCCCGCGGTCGCCCGCAATATGTGGATGGCATTACCTCCGACAGCGAAAGCGAAGGCGGCGGTGGCGGCTTCGACGGCGGGGAAGAGCTGGATCCGTTGTTCGATCAGGCAGTCAACTTTGTGACCGAGAAGCGCAAAGCGTCGATTTCCGGGGTTCAGCGTCAGTTCCGCATCGGCTATAACCGTGCCGCGCGTATTATCGAACAGATGGAAGCGCAGGGTATCGTCAGCGAGCAGGGCCATAACGGTAACCGCGAAGTGCTGGCGCCGCCGCCCTTTGAATGAGTGCAAAGTTGGGTAAATAAGCGCAAAATCAGCCAATTCTTCTGTCCCGCCGCCGCCGGCGGTCCTACAGTAGGGGCAGAAGAGGCTCCCGCGTCGGGAGTGACGCACATTAAGGAAGAACAATGAAAAAACTCGCAATCACCTGTGCATTACTGTCTGGTATGGTCGTCAGCCAGGTCTGGGCAGATGCGGCCAGCGACTTAAAAAGCCGTCTTGATAAAGTGAGCAGCTTCCATGCCAGCTTCACGCAAAAAGTCACCGACGGCAGCGGTAACGCCGTGCAGGACGGGCAGGGAGACCTGTGGGTGAAACGCCCGAACCTGTTTAACTGGCATATGACCCAACCGGATGAGAGCGTCCTCGTTTCGGATGGTAAAACGCTGTGGTTCTATAACCCGTTCGTCGAGCAGGCCACGGCGACCTGGCTGAAAGACGCTACCAGCAACACGCCGTTTATGCTGATTGCCCGCAACCAGTCCAGCGACTGGCAGCAATATAATATCAAGCAAAATGGCGATGATTTTGTGCTGACGCCAAAAAGCGGCAGCGGCAACCTCAAGCAGTTCACGATCAACGTCGGTCGGGACGGCACTATCCATCAGTTCAGCGCCGTCGAGCAGGATGATCAGCGCAGCAGCTATCAGCTGAAATCGCAGCAGAACGGCGCCGTCGACGCAGCTAAGTTCACCTTTACGCCGCCGAAAGGGGTGACGGTGGACGATCAACGTAAGTAGAGGCGAAAGTGAGCAATCTGTCGCTCGATTTTTCCGACAACGCGTTTCAACCTCTGGCCGCTCGCATGCGGCCAGAAAATTTAGCGCAGTATATTGGCCAGCAGCACCTGCTGGCGCCGGGTAAACCCCTGCCGCGGGCCATTGAGGCCGGGCACCTGCATTCGATGATCCTCTGGGGGCCGCCGGGTACCGGCAAGACCACTCTGGCGGAAGTGATTGCCCGCTACGCCAGCGCCGATGTCGAACGGATCTCAGCGGTAACCTCCGGGGTGAAAGAGATTCGCGAGGCTATTGAGCGCGCGCGGCAAAATCGCAACGCCGGCCGGCGAACCATCCTGTTTGTTGACGAAGTGCATCGCTTTAATAAAAGCCAGCAGGATGCCTTTCTGCCGCATATTGAAGACGGCACCATTACTTTTATTGGCGCGACCACCGAAAACCCCTCCTTTGAGCTTAACTCGGCGCTGCTCTCCCGCGCTCGCGTCTACTTACTGAAATCGCTCACCACCGACGATATCGAGCGGGTGCTTGACCAGGCGATGAACGACAAAACCCGCGGCTACGGCGGCCAGGATATCGTTTTGCCGGATGAGACCCGCAGGGCCATTGCCGAGCTAGTGAATGGCGACGCGCGGCGAGCGCTGAATACCCTGGAAATGATGGCCGATATGGCCGAAAGCGATGACTCGGGCAAGCGGGTGCTGAAGGCGGAACTGCTGACCGAGATCGCTGGCGAGCGCAGCGCGCGCTTTGATAACAAAGGCGACCGGTTCTACGATTTGATTTCCGCCTTGCATAAGTCGGTGCGCGGTAGCGCGCCGGATGCGGCACTTTACTGGTACGCGCGGATCATCACCGCCGGCGGCGATCCGCTGTATGTTGCCCGCCGCTGTCTGGCGATTGCCTCGGAAGATGTCGGCAACGCCGACCCGCGGGCGATGCAGGTCGCCATTTCGGCGTGGGACTGCTTTACCCGCGTCGGGCCGGCGGAAGGCGAACGGGCGATTGCCCAGGCCATCGTCTATCTGGCCTGCGCGCCGAAAAGCAACGCGGTGTACACCGCCTTCAAAGCGGCGCTGGCCGACGCGCGGGATCGTCCTGACTACGACGTTCCGGTGCATCTGCGCAATGCGCCGACGAAGCTGATGAAAGAGATGGGCTACGGCCAGGAGTATCGTTACGCTCATGACGAACCCAACGCCTACGCCGCCGGCGAGCAGTACTTCCCGCAGGAAATGGCGCAAACGCGCTATTATCACCCGACAAACCGGGGGCTTGAGGGCAAAATTGGCGAAAAGCTCGCCTGGCTCGCTGAACAGGATCAAAATAGCCCGATAAAACGCTACCGCTAATTGAGGCGTTGCGGTAAGGTTATTACACTATTTCCGTGGTCGTAGTCTGCGGCCACTTTTCTTTTTTAATTCGATAAGCACAGGATAAGCATGCTCGATCCCAATCTGCTGCGTACCGAGCCAGACGCAGTCGCAGAAAAACTGGCACGCCGGGGCTTTAAGCTGGATGTAGATAAACTTCGCGCGCTTGAAGAGCGTCGTAAAGTTCTGCAGGTGCAAACGGAAAACCTGCAGGCGGAGCGTAACTCCCGATCGAAATCCATTGGCCAGGCGAAAGCGCGCGGGGAAGACATCGAGCCATTACGCCTGGAAGTTAACAAGCTTGGCGAACAACTGGATGCTGCAAAATCCGAGCTGGAAACGCTGCTGGCGGAAATTCGCGATATCGCGCTGGCAATCCCGAATATTCCTCATGATGATGTGCCGGTTGGCCGCGACGAAAACGACAACGTTGAAGTTAGCCGCTGGGGTACGCCGCGTCAGTTCGATTTTGAGGTGCGCGATCATGTGACGCTGGGTGAAATGCACGGGGGGCTGGATTTTGCCGCCGCCGTTAAGCTCACCGGCTCGCGCTTCGTGGTGATGAAAGGGCAGCTGGCCCGTCTGCACCGCGCCCTGGCGCAGTTCATGCTGGATCTGCACACCGAACAGCATGGCTACAGCGAAAACTATGTCCCGTACCTGGTAAACCAGGACACCCTGTATGGCACTGGCCAGCTGCCGAAATTCGCCGGCGACCTGTTCCATACCCGTCCGCTGGAAGAAGAGGCTGACAGCAGCAACTACGCGCTGATCCCGACGGCGGAAGTGCCGCTGACCAACCTGGTGCGCGATGAAATCATCGACGAGGACGATCTGCCGATCAAAATGACCGCCCATACGCCGTGCTTCCGCTCTGAAGCCGGTTCCTATGGCCGCGACACCCGCGGTCTGATCCGTATGCACCAGTTCGATAAAGTTGAAATGGTGCAGATCGTCCGCCCGGAAGACTCTATGGCCGCGCTGGAAGAGATGACCGGTCACGCCGAGAAAGTGCTGCAGCTGCTGGGCCTGCCGTACCGTAAGGTCGCGCTGTGCACCGGCGATATGGGCTTCAGCGCCTGCAAAACCTATGACCTCGAAGTATGGGTTCCGGCGCAAAACACTTATCGTGAGATCTCCTCCTGCTCCAACGTCTGGGATTTCCAGGCGCGTCGTATGCAGGCTCGCTGCCGCAGCAAGTCCGATAAGAAGACCCGTCTCGTTCATACCCTGAATGGTTCTGGCCTGGCAGTAGGTCGTACCCTGGTGGCGCTGATGGAAAACTATCAGCAGGCTGATGGCCGTATCGAGATCCCGGAAGTGCTGCGCCCGTATATGCGCGGCCTCGAATATATCGGCTAAACTTCTCACTCCTTCTTTTAAAAGCGCCTGCGGGCGCTTTTTTTACGCCCTTATTGATACCGGGCAATAATCCTTGCCGCGAATGCAGTGATACTCCCTTTGGATTAAACCAGCATAAAAAACCAATAATATCGCAAAGCATTATATATATGTCTATATAACGCTTGTCAGTTTATTGTGAGCAACCAAAGCGAGTATCCATGAAAATTAAAGCCCCTGATGCTTTACTGGCTGCTGAGGTAAGCCGCCGTGGTCTGATGAAAACCACGGCAATAGGCGGCCTGGCGCTGGCCAGCAACGCACTAACGTTACCCTTTACCCGACTGTCGCATGCTGCCGATACGCCGGCGCCCGCCAGTGAGAAGGTGGTCTGGAGCGCCTGCACCGTCAACTGCGGTAGCCGTTGCCCGCTGCGCATGCACGTGGTGGATGGCGCGATTAAATACGTCGAAACCGATAATACCGGTGACGATAACTATGACGGTTTGCACCAGGTCCGCGCCTGCCTGCGTGGGCGTTCAATGCGCCGCCGAGTCTATAATCCGGACCGTCTGAAGTACCCGATGAAGCGCGTTGGTAAACGCGGTGAGGGCAAGTTCGAGCAAATCAGCTGGGAAGAGGCGTTGGATACCATCGCCAGCAATATGCAGCGGCTGATTAAAGAGTACGGCAATGAATCCATCTATCTGAACTACGGCACCGGCACGCTCGGCGGGACGCTGACCCGCTCCTGGCCGCCGGGGAAAACGCTGATTGCCCGTCTGATGAACTGCTGCGGTGGCTATCTCAATCATTATGGCGACTATTCATCAGCGCAGATTGCTGCCGGTCTGAATTACACCTACGGCGGCTGGGCGGACGGCAACAGCCCATCGGATATTGAAAACAGTCAGCTGGTGGTGCTGTTCGGCAATAACCCCGGCGAAACGCGGATGAGCGGCGGCGGGGTAACGTACTACCTTGAACAGGCGCGGCAGAAATCCAATGCCCGGATGATAATCATCGATCCGCGCTATACCGACACCGGCGCCGGCCGTGAAGATGAATGGATCCCGATTCGTCCGGGGACCGATGCGGCACTGGTTTCGGGCCTCGCGTGGGTGATGATCACCGAGAATCTGGTCGATCAGCCGTTCCTCGATAAATACTGCGCGGGATACGACGAGAAAACGCTGCCCGCCGGTGCGCCAGCCAATGGTCATTACAAAGCTTACATTCTTGGCCAGGGCACTGACGGTATCGCCAAAACGCCGGAGTGGGCCTCGACAATTACCGGTATTCCGCGCGAACGCATTGTTAAACTGGCGCGCGAAATTGCCACCGCCAAACCGGCCTATATTAGCCAGGGCTGGGGTCCGCAGCGTCACGCCAACGGAGAGATCGCCACCCGCGCCATCTCAATGCTCGCCATTCTGACGGGTAACGTCGGGATCAACGGCGGCAATAGCGGGGCGCGCGAGGGCTCGTATAGTCTGCCTTTTGAGCGTATGCCGACGCTGGAGAATCCTGTTGAGACCAGTATCTCGATGTTTATGTGGACCGATGCGATTGAGCGCGGCCCGGAAATGACCGCTCTGCGCGACGGCGTACGCGGTAAAGATAAGCTCGACGTGCCGATCAAAATGATCTGGAACTATGCGGGCAACTGTCTGATTAACCAGCATTCTGAGATCAACCGGACCCACGAAATCCTGCAGGACGACAAGAAATGCGAGATGATTGTGGTCATTGACTGCCATATGACCTCCTCGGCGAAATACGCCGATATTCTGCTGCCTGACTGTACCGCCTCCGAGCAGATGGATTTCGCGCTGGATGCCTCCTGCGGCAACATGTCCTACGTTATCTTTGCCGATCAGGCCATCAAGCCGCGCTTTGAATGCAAAACCATCTATGAGATGACCAGCGAACTGGCAAAGCGTCTGGGTGTCGAAGAGCAGTTTACCGAAGGCCGTACCCAGGAAGGCTGGATGCGCTATTTGTATGAGCAGTCGCGCAAAGCGATTCCCGACCTGCCGGATTTCGACACCTTCCGTCAGCAGGGCATCTATAAGCAGCGCGATCCGCAAGGTCATCATGTGGCCTACAAAGCCTTCCGTGAGGATCCGCAGGCTAATCCGCTGACAACGCCTTCGGGCAAGATCGAAATTTACTCGCAGGATCTGGCGAAAATCGCGGCCACCTGGGAGCTGCCGGAAGGGGATGTTATCGATCCGCTGCCGATCTACACCCCGGGTTTCGAAAACTACAACGATCCGCTGACAGCGAAATACCCGCTACAGCTCACCGGCTTCCACTATAAATCTCGCGTCCACTCGACCTACGGCAACGTCGATGTGCTGAAGGCCGCCTGTCGGCAGGAGATGTGGATTAACCCGATCGATGCCCGCAAGCGCGGCATTGCCAACGGCGATCGTATTCGCATCTTCAACGATCGGGGTGAAGTGCATATCGAAGCGAAGGTGACGCCGCGCATGATGCCGGGCGTCGTCGCGCTGGGGGAAGGGGCCTGGTACAACCCGGACGCCTCGCGTGTGGATCAGGCGGGCAGCATCAACGTGCTGACCACCCAGCGTCCGTCGCCGCTGGCGAAGGGAAACCCGTCGCATACCAACCTCGTTCAGGTTGAGAAGCTGTAAGGAGTAACCGATGACAACTCAGTATGGATTTTTTATTGATTCCGCCCGTTGCACCGGTTGCAAAACCTGCGAACTGGCCTGTAAGGACTACAAGAACCTGACCCCGGAGGTCAGCTTCCGCCGCATCTATGAATATGCCGGCGGCGACTGGCAGGAGGACAACGGCGTCTGGCAGCAGAACGTGTTTG
>ERZ773111.713-NODE-713-length-19518-cov-3.180702_pt1 | contig 19518 bp, 25 predicted proteins | sample MGYA00580567_ERZ773111 | MGnify/ENA primary metagenome ERZ773111 (study PRJEB29015, sample SAMEA2737875) | human gut metagenome | biome: human gut; feature: human-associated habitat; material: faeces | place: China | collected 2012 ...
AAGCCTGCACGCCATTGTGCGGGTCGACGCGCCGGATTATACCGAGTACCGCCGCCGGGTTGACTACCTGTACGCTGCCTGCAAGAAAAACGGCCTGACGCTGGACGAAGCCAACCGCAACCCTGCCCGCCTATCCCGCATGCCGGGCATCCTGCGCGGCGGCAAAAAGCAGTACCTGCTGGAAACCAACACTGGCAAATCCTGCTGGGAGGAATGGAAAGACTGGTTTGAAGCCTGCACGGACGACCTGCCCGATACCGAAAACCTTGCCGATGACTGGGCCAGCCTGCCCCCGCTGGCAGATGCCCTGATTGAAGGAGTGCTGCGCCAGGGCCACAAAATGCTTCTGGCCGGTCCCAGCAAAGCGGGCAAAAGCTTTGCCCTGATCGAACTGTGCATCTGCCTTGCCGAGGGTGCCCCCTGGCTTGGCCGCTTTGCTTGTGCGCAAGGCAAGGTGATTTATATCAATCTGGAACTGGACCGCGCCAGCTGCCTGCACCGCTTCAAAGATGTATACGAAGCCCTGCACCTGCCGCCCCGGAACCTTGCCAACATCGACATCTGGAACCTGCGCGGTGCCTCCGTCCCCATGGATAAGCTGGCTCCCCGCCTGATCCGCCGGGCTGCCAAGAAAGGCTACCTGGCCGTTGTGCTGGACCCGATCTATAAAGTCATCACCGGCGATGAAAACAGCGCTGACCAGATGGCCAAGTTCTGCAACCAGTTTGACCTGGTCTGCCGGGAACTGGACTGTGCCGTCATTTACTGCCACCACCACAGCAAGGGCGCGCAGGGCGGCAAGCGCAGCATGGACCGTGCTTCCGGCTCCGGTGTGTTTGCCCGTGACCCGGATGCCATGCTGGATATGACCGAGCTGGTCCCCACCGATGCCATCCGGGAGCAGCTGCACAACAAAGCGGCCTGCGCCGCAGCCAAAGCCCTGCTGGATGCCCGCGGCCATGCCGATGCTTACGGCCCGGACGATGCCCTGAGCCGCAGCCGGATGCTGGCCATTGCCAAGGAACACCTGCCGCTGCCCGATCTGCACCGCCTGGATGCAGACACCGCGGCTGCCATCAAGCGCGCCGATGCCATGACCGCCTGGCGCATTGAGGGCACTCTGCGCGAGTTTGCCCGTTTTGACCCGGTCAACCTCTGGTTCGACTATCCCGTACACAAGCTGGACAGCGGCCTGCTGGAGGACCTGCAGCCAGAAAGCGATTACAAGCAGCTTGGCTCCCGCGGTGCCGCAAAGCGCTGGGGAGACAAAGATACTGCCGCCAAAAGCAAGCGTGCCGAACTGCGCACCGCCTTTGAAGCCTGCACCATGGATGGTAAAGTGACCATTTACAGCATGGCTGAATACCTGAACCTGAAGCCCGATACCGTGCGCCGACGCCTGAAATCCGACGGCGGATTTTGGATTGATGGCACCAGCGTGGGGCTGAAAGAGCCCGGAAGCAACGGATAATATCTCTTATATTTCACGGAAAATAGCCGCTATCACAAATCCGTCCGAACTTCCGTATTTCGGAAAATAGCCGCTATCCGTACCAAATACGGACGGAAAATAGCCTTATATATATAGTAAAAATCCGTCCGTGTGTTGGGGTATCCCAGAGGATGGGGCGTACACAGCCCCCATCCCTCCGGGAACCCACCCCAACACGTTGGCCACAAAAAAAGAACGAGGTGAAAATACATGCAATTTTTTATTCCCATGCAGCCGCCCACCACAACCCACAATGCCAAGCAGCTGCATGCCTTTATGCGCGGCGGAAAGCCCTGCGCCGTGTTGCACGACAGCCCGGAGCTGAAAGCCACCCGTGCCAAGCTGCACGCCTACCTGGCCCCTTATGCACCGCCTACCCCCTGCAGCGGCCCGGTGCGGCTGTTGGTCAAGTGGCTGTTTCCCACTGACGGCCGCCACAATGACGGCGAGTGGCGCACCACCAAGCCCGATACCGACAACCTGGAAAAAGCCCTGAAAGACGAAATGACCCGCCTGCACTTCTGGTGCGATGACGCATTCGTGTGCAGTGAGGTGGTTGAAAAGTTCTGGGCCGATACCCCCGGCATTTTCATCAAGGTGGTGGAATTATGATGCCTGTTTCAAGCGGCATGCGGTTCGATACCGAAAACAGCCGGTGCATCCCTGCCGAACGGATGACGCCGGAAGAGCTGCGCCAGCTGCAGCGCCTGGCCATTGAGCGCCGCCCCGAAGCCTGCCTTGGCTGCGGGCTGGAACATAATTGTTTTGTGTATGGGCATGAATGTGCCGTCATCCGCAAAGCATTTCGGCTGTTGGGAGGTGGGGCGGATGCCTGTCTTTGATTCCAACTGTCTCTACATCATCCAATGCCTTGCCCTTGTGTTTCTTGCGGCCCCCTGCGTGCTCTTTGCGGGCGGCATGCTGATCTGTTGGCTGGTGTGGTGCGGGCTGCACATCACCCGCGCCATGCACCTGCGGCTGCTGGGCCTGCCGCGGTGCGGGCGCTGCCGCTACTGGGCCACTGTGCAGTGCCCATTGTACGGCCGCAACACGCCAAGCGATTTCTGCAGCCGCGGCGAAAGGTGGCGCGATTGATGGACATTCTGCTTTCGATCATCGGCAGTGCCGTCCTGGCCGTGCTGCTGGCCGCCGCCTACACCGCCGGGGTCTGCGCCGGGAAAGCCGCCGCACATACGGACGAGGACGACGAACCGAAGATCTACATGGACCATACGCATGGAGGTGAGGATTGATGCCGAAATATTCCGATAGGCCCTGCGCCCGCTGCGGCAAAATGATGCTGCATGCCTATTGCAGCACGCGCTACTGCAAAGCCTGTGCCCCGCTGGTACGCAGCGACGACGCCATCATCAGCCGGGCCAAACAGAGCAGCAAACGTGCCATGAGCGAGATTGCCCGCGTGGAACGTGCCGCCCGCGCCAAGACCTATGGCTACTATGTAGCCCTGCACGAGCCGCGGAAGGGGTGATGCCGATGAGCAGGCCGCATTATGGCTGGTGGGGATATGTAAAAGATATTATCCGCCGCTACCCTGCCCTTTGTGCGCAGGAAAGAGCCTTGCATGAAACCTGTATCAGCCCTGATCTGAGCGGCATGCCCCGCGGCTCCGGTACTCCTACCGACCCCGTGGCCGATGCCGCCCTGCGGGAACTGCCGGAGATCAACCGCCGGGAAATGGAAGCCGTGCGCCAGGCCATTGCTGAAACCCTGACCCTGGATACCGGCCAAGAGCGCCTACAGGTGATCCGGTGCGTTTTCTGGGACAAAACGCATACACTGGAGGGGGCCGCGCTGAAATTACACATAAGCTATGTAACCGCACGCAGGTGGCACGGTGAATTCATTCGGCTTGTGGGTAAAGTGTTCGGATTTTTGTGATTTTTTTGTTATCCATTGACAACATTCGCTTGCAGGTGTAGAATGTAACTAAAATCTAGTTACATTTTGTAAAGTGTGGTGTTGTGATGTCAAGCAAAGAAAAACTACTGGAAAAATTGTTTCGACAGCCTCTTCCTAAAAATTTCACAGTAGTTGAACTGAATTCATTGATGAAGAAATGTAACTGTACATTAGCAAATGGCGGACGAGGTTCCAGTATATTATTTTATCACGAGCCAACAGGGCGCATTCTTCAATTTGATGCACCCCACCCAGAAAAAGATTTATATTCGTATCAGGTAAAAATGGTTAGAAACTTCTTGAAGGAGGTAAACGAAATGTAGCAATCCATCATTTTTTATTATTTGAAAGAAAGGGAGTGATTTGGCCATGGCAAAATTAGCCGAATACCGTGGTTACCATGCCAAATTTGAGTACGATCCTGACGACAACATATTTGTTGGAAGTGTTATTGGGATTTCGGACTCGTTAAATTTTCATGCAGAAAATACTGCTGAACTAATTGAAATGTTTCATAATAGCATTGATAATTATCTTACTTTCTGTGCCCAGGTTGGAAAAACGCCTGATAAAGAGTATAGCGGAACATTTAATGTAAGAGTTTCTCCTGAATTGCATAAAAAGGCTTCCCTTAAAGCTCAGGAAGAAGATATTTCTTTAAATAAAGTTGTAGAAAATGCATTAATTTCCTATTTTTCTAGCGACAACCTTCTTCTTGATCGTTTTACAAAAGGGATCGAAGTTTTTGCTGACTCTGTAAAATCTCTATCATCTTCCATTTCACTTACGACTGCATCAGCGATAAGTAATAACAAGTTTCCTGAAAGCAATTATTTTAATAACAATCAAAATCGAATTGCCCTATCTTCTTCTAATTACAGTATGCATAACAAAATTATACAATAACGGAGATTGTTTACTAATGATTAAAGAACTCTTGAATAATTCTTATCGTGCTGGACTTGCCAATATTGACTTGCAAGATTTGAAAGAGCTCCCATCTGATGCTCCAGCTGCAGAATTCACATTTCATGATGATATAGCATGGCATATCCTTCCCGATAGATTAAGAATTGAATGTACTCGTGAATTTTCTTTTAACCCCGAATGCAACTTTCGACTAAGAATCACTTATTTTGTGGAGCACTTTTTGAAAGAAGAAAATTCACTTTCAAACGTATCCAAAGAGGACGTCATAAAAGAGATTAGTGAAGACCTTGATTATTACCTACAAACTTCACAGGGGCTTGCGGCAAGGCTTTCCATGCTTGCTGCACAAATCACATCTACTTTTGGGGGAACACCAGCAATCACCCCGCCATTCTTCCCAATAAAGCGAGCATGAGCTTAAAAAGCCAAATTTCCATGCTATAATACCATCATCAAAAGCCGTAAGGAACCCAAAACGTCCTTACGGCTTTTGTATTGGCGTTTTATCCTCCCCTTTCAGCCAGACGGCCATGCCCCGCCTGGCTGTTTTTATGCCGCGCAGCCGGCCCTTTGGCAGGGGCGCTGTGTTCCCAAGCAACGGCACAGCAAGGGTGCAAGGCCCTTGTGCGGCCCCACTCCCCGGCACCCGGCAAAGGCTCACACATTTTACTCTCTTTCCTTTTGTCCGTGCGTGCCGGGGTTCTTTAATATTCCACCCCGCCCCAACATGGCGGGGTATTTTATTGCAGAAAGGCGGTGAAACATGGCATACAAACGTAACCCGGTTGGGCGGCCCCCGAAGTACAAGAGCGTGGAAGAGATCCAAGGCAAAATTGATGCCTATTTCACCGCCTGCAAGGGGCACCCCCTGATGAACCCGGATACCGGCGAGCCGTTCCTGGACAAATACGGCCTGCCCATCATTGTGGATGCCAAACCGCCGACGGTAAGCGGGCTGGCCCTGGCGTTGGGTTTTTCCTGCCGCCGGGACCTGAACGCCTACCAGGGCAAAAAGGAATTTTGCACCACGATTACGCGCGCGAAGGCGCAGTGCGAAGCATACGCCGAGGAACGCCTGTTTGACCGGGACGGCACCAACGGCGCGCAGTTCAGCCTGCGCTGCAATTTTGGCTGGAACGAAAAGCCCGCCGAAGCACTGCCCCCGCCCGCTGATGACGGCTTTTTGACCGCAATGCAGCAGCAGGCACCCGAAGCCTGGAAGGATGGTGCGGATGAACCCGGTTAAGCCTGCCGCGTTCCGGTTCCGGCCGTTCAGCCGCCGCCAAAAGCAGGTACTGACCTGGTGGTGCAGCACCTCCCCCATGCAGGCGGCGGACGGGCTGATCGCGGACGGGTCCATCCGCTCCGGCAAAACCGTTTCGCTCTCCCTCAGTTTTGTGCTGTGGGGCATGGCGCGCTTTAACGGCCAGAACTTTGCCCTGTGCGGCAAGACCATTGCCAGCCTGCGGCGCAACGTGGTGGGGGTGCTCAAGCAGATGCTGACCGCCCGCGGCTACACTGCCGCCGAGCGCCGGGGCGACAATTTGCTGATCGTGACCCGCGGGACCGTGACCAACTATTACTACCTGTTCGGCGGCAAGGACGAAGGCAGCCAGGACCTGATCCAGGGCATTACGCTGGCAGGTGCGCTGTTTGACGAAGTCGCCCTGATGCCGGAAAGCTTTGTAAACCAGGCCACCGCCCGCTGTTCTGTGGACGGTTCCAAGTTCTGGTTCAACTGCAACCCGGAGGGGCCGGAGCACTGGTTCTACAAAAGCTGGATTTTGCAGGCCCGCGCCAAGAACCTGCTGTACCTGCACTTTACGATGGATGACAACCTGAGCTTGTCCGAGCCGATCAAGGCACGGTACCGGGCGCAGTACACCGGCGTGTTTTATGAGCGGTACATCCGCGGGCGCTGGGTGGTGGCCGAAGGTCTGGTTTATCCCTTTGTAGCGGCCAACCCGGATGCCTACCTGCTGCGCGGGCCGACCGCCGGGATGGATGGCCGCTTTTTTGTCTCGATCGACTACGGCACCCACAACCCGTGCAGCATGGGGCTGTGGTGCGTGCAGGCCAACCGGGCAGTGCGCATCAAGGAAAGTTACTACAACTCCCGCGAGGTCCAGCACCAGCGCACCGATGAAGAGCATTACACCGCGCTGGAAGAGCTGACCCGCGGTTACTATGTGCAGGAGGTGGTGGTGGACCCCTCCGCCGCGTCCTTTATTGAAACCATTCGCCGCCATGGGCGGTACATGGTGCGGGCTGCCGCCAACGATGTGCTGGACGGCATCCGGGTCACAGCCAGCCTGCTGCAAGCCGGGCGGGTGCAGATCCACGAAAGCTGCACCGATGCCCTGCGGGAGTTCAAGACCTACTGCTGGGACGACAAGGCCCAGCAGGATGCCGTCATCAAGGAGAACGACCACGCCATGGACGACATCCGCTATTTTTGTTATACCGTGCTGGCCCGCGAATACCGCTGGGCGGATTGGAGGAAGTGAAGATGTTCCAAAAGCTCTTGCGCTGGCTGCGCGCCCAGATCGGCACGCTGTTTGGCGATGCCCCCGGCGCAAACGACATTATCCTTTCCGGCCAGATGGAACATGCCCTTGCCTTGTGGGCCCAGATGTACGAGACGGGGGGCCCCTGGTGCACGGCCAAAAACAACCTGCACAGCCTGCATATCGCAGCCAGCGTGGCGCGGGAATTTGCCCGGCTGGTCACGATGGAGCTGAAAGTCAGCCTGTCCGGCTCTTCGCGGGCGGACTATCTGGCAGAGCAGCTGGCCCCGTTTCTGGACAAGCTGCCCAACTACACCGAGATCTCTTGCGCTTTGGGCGGGGCGGTGTTCAAGCCCTATGTTTCCGGTGATCGGCTGCTGGTGGATGTGGTGCAGGGGGACTGCTTTTTCCCCACCACCTTTGACACCACCGGCCGCATGACCGGGGCGATCTTCTCCGAGCAGCTCAAACGCAAAAACACGATCTACACCCGCCTTGAGCGGCACGAATACGCCGCCGGGGTGCAGACCATCCAGAACAAAGCGTTTGCCAGTTCCAGCACAGCAAGCCTGGGGCAGGAGATCCCGCTGGCCGATGTTCCGGAGTGGGCCGACATTGCGCCGGAGGTGCGCATTGAGGTGGAGCGGCCGTTATTCGCCTACTTCCGCATTCCCCTTGCCAACCGCAATGACCGGCACAGCCCGCTGGGGGCCAGCGTTTACGCCCCCGCTGTGGATACCATCCACGATGCAGACGAACAGTTTGGCCGCCTGTTGTGGGAGTACGAGGGCGGCCAGCTTGCCATTGATGTGGACGCTGCGGCCCTGCGCCCCACCGGGGACGGCGGGTTCCAGATGGACCAGCGCAGCGGTCGGCTGTACCGCGGCTGCATGACCGGCAACGTGGCGGACCGCACGCTGTTCAATGTGTTTGCGCCCGCCCTGAGGGATGAAGCCTATCTGCGCGGGCTGGACGGCATTTTGAAGCGGATCGAGTTCCAGTGCGGCCTTGCCTATGGCACCCTGAGCGACCCCCAGAATGTGGACAAGACCGCCACCGAGATCATGGCAAGCAAGCAGCGCAGCTACTCCACCGTAAAAAGCATCCAACACGCGCTGCAGGTGGCGCTGGATGACCTGCTGTACGCGATGAATGCCTATGCCGACCTGTACCAGCTGGTTCCCGCGGGCAGCTACACCGCCGTGTACAACTGGGACGACAGCATTGTAAATGACCCCAGCGAGCGCAAGCAGCTGTTCTGGCAGTATGTGCAGGCGGGCAAGTTCCCCATGCAGCGCTACCTGACCGAGTTTGAGGGCTACAGCCAGGAGGAAGCCGCCCAGATCGCGGCTGAAACCAGCGCCGAGAATAACGCCGACGAAGCCCTGACCTTTGCCCCGTGAGGTGATGCCCCATGCTGACCCCTGACCAACTGGAAGCCCTGCCCCGCCGTTTTGTGCAGCTGTGGCAGCAGGTGGAAGATGACATTTTGCAGGACATTGCCCGGCGCATGAAAAGCCTGGGCGAGCCGGACCCGCTGACCCCAACGGCCATATGGCAGGCATGGCGGCTGGCCGAAACCCGCGCGGTGGGCAGCAACACCGTTGCCACGCTGGCGAAGTACACCGGCAAAAGCCGGGCGGAGATCAAGCGGCTGCTGGAAAACGCCGGGGCACAGACCCTGGCTGCGGACGATGCCGTTTATACGGCTGCCGGGCTGGACCCGCCGCCGGTCAACCAGTCCCCTGCCCTGCTGAACCTGCTGAATGCCGGGTATCGCCAGACCTGCGGCACCTGGCAGAACCTGACGGCCACCACCGCCAACACGGTGACCGGCGCATTTGAAGACCGGCTTTCCCGCGCATGGGGGCTGATCAGCACCGGGGCTCTGGATTACAGCACCGCCATCCGCCGCACGGTGGATGATCTGGCGGACACCATGCCGTACATCACCTACCCCAGCGGCCACACTGACACGCTGGAAGTGGCCGCCCGCCGGGCCGTGCTGACCGGCGTAAACCAGACCTGTGCGAAATTGCAACTGGCCCGCATGGAAGAGATGGACTGCGAGTTTGTGGAAGTGACCGCCCACGAAGGTGCCCGCCCCACCCATGCGGTGTGGCAGGGCGGGGTTTACCACCGCGGCGGCGCTGTGGTGCAGGACGGTGAGCGGTACGAGGATTTTGAAGCCGCTACCGGTTACGGCACCGGACCCGGCCTGTGCGGCTGGAACTGCCGCCACAACTTTTACCCGTTCTACCCCGGCATCTCCGTGCGCAACTACACGGACGAACGCCTGACCGAACTGGACGCCCGCAATATTCCCTACGGCGGCGGGCTGTACACCCGGTACGAGATCACCCAGATGCAGCGGGCGCTGGAACGCAGGGTGCGCAAATACAAGCGCCGTTACCTGGCCGAAACAGCCGCCGGGGTGGATGCCGGCCAGAGCGCCGCCAAGCTGAAAGCCGCCCGGCAGCAGCTGAGTGCGTTCCTGGAGGAAACCGGGGAGCGGCTGGACGGCGCAAGGGCGGAGGTGCCGGGCTTTGGGCAAAGGGAAGCGAAACAGGCGGATGCGGCGGCAAGTGCCTTGCAATCCGCCCAAAACAATGCTACACTGAAAGAAATCAGCCTGGGGTACAAGGAGATTACCATCCAGAGCATTCAGCACATTCAGCCATTTGCCTGTGAGACGCTGGACGCCGCGGGCAGCCGTGCCCTTGCCAACGCCCACAAGAAGCTGCTGCTGGAAGCCCGAAAAGTTCCGCTTGGGATAGAAAAGGCCCGCTGTTATGGGCTGGATATGCAGCCCGTGAGCGGATATTTTACCGGCGAGCAGGAAGGAGGCGTTCACATCCCGAATTTCAGCACGCCTCACATTGCAATACACAACCATCCAAGTGGGATGACCTTTTCGCCCGAGGATATTCTTGGCTTTGCGTGCCGGAATTCGATGCGGATGCTGACGATTGTCGGCAATGACGGCAGTGTGTATGCACTGGAAAAGACTGCCGCAACCGATTCTGTATTGTTCAAAAAGGATTCATTGGCGTTGCACGACGCTATAAAGGAACCTTCTTTGACGTCACAGTCTAAAATAAATCTTGTTTCTAATTTTCTTGAGGAGATTGCGCAATATGGAGTCAACTATTACGCCGAAAGAGATTGAACAAATGAAGGCGTTCCTGAAAGAGCACCCTGTTGACCCACAGTATGACGGGCTATTGGATGGGGATATCCCGACAGAACAGGCACATGCCCAAATCTACACCTCTATCCTGAAAGATTTGGGCGAATTACCCGAATAACCCCCTAACAATTCAACCACGATGCACACGCACCGTGGTATTTTTATGCCTGCTTTTGACCGCATGAGGTCAAGGCGGGCACTTTTTATACCCTTTTGCCCGGCTGCGGCAGGGCTGAAACAGCCGCACAGACGGTGACGGCAACCACCTAAAAACGCCTATCTGACACCCTACACAGGAGGTAACACCCATGAAAACCGAAGATCTCAAAGCCCTTGGCCTGAATGATGAGCAGGTGCAGCGTGTGTTCGCCATGAACGGCGCGGACGTGAACCGCGAAAAGCAGGCCGCCGAGACCGCCAAAGCCGAGCGCGACGCCATCCGCACCCAGCTGGACGAAGCCAACACCAAGCTGAAAGGCTATGACCCCGACTGGCAGCAGAAAGCTGCCGATGCCCAGAAAGCTGCTGACGCAAAAGTAGCCGAGCTGCAGGCAGGCTATGCCGCCCAGAATGCAGCCGCCGGGCTGCATTTTACCAGCGCCAGCGCCAAAAAGGCATTTATGGCTGACCTGGCCGCCAAGAACCTGCCCCTGCAGGGGGACAGCCTGCTGGGCTTTGACGACTTTGTAAAGACCTACCGCGAAAATGACCCCGGCGCGTTTGCCGCCGATACCAAGCCCGCGCGCATTGTGGCAAGTGCTACCGGCACCCCGGCAGCTGCCACCGGCCGCGAAGAAGCAAATGCGGCGATCCGTGCCGCGTTTGGCAAATGAAAGGAGAATAACCCATGCCCAATGTTATTGATCGTTCCCGCGCTGAAGCCCTGATTCGTGAGCAGGTCGTCAGCACCATTTTTCAGGATGCCCCCAAGCAGAGCGTTGTGATGCAGCTGGGCCGCAAGCTGCCCAACATGACCAGCAAGCAGACCCGCATTCCGGTGCTTTCCATGCTGCCGCTGGCCTACTGGGTCAACGGTGATACCGGCTATAAGCAGACTTCCCGCCAGGCGTGGGAAAACGTCTACCTGACCGCCGGTGAGCTGGCAGTCATTGTCCCCATCCCCGAAGCCGTTCTGGCTGATGCTGAGTTTGACATCTTGGGCGAGGTAACCCCGCGCGTCAACGAAGCCATCGGCCTGCGGGTGGACCAGGCCATTCTGTTCGGCATCAACCGCCCGGCAGAGTGGCAGAACGACATTATCACCGTTGCCCGCCAGGCCGGCAACAACGTTTCCGGCGGCATCAGCTATGATTCCCTGCTGGGCGAAAACGGACTGTTTGCCAAGGTGGAGGATGCAGGCTACACCGTGGACGGCGTTGTGGCTGCCATGGGTGCCAAAGCGTCCCTGCGCGGCATCAAGGACACCAACGGCCACCCCCTGTACAAGAGCGATATGCAGGGCACCACCCCCTATGCCCTTGACGGCGCGCCGATCTACTTCCCGGAGAACGGCAGCTTTGATACCAGCGTTGCCCGCATGGTGGCCGGCAACTTTAAGCAGCTGGTGTACTCCATCCGCCAGGATGTGGACGTCAAGATCCTGGACCAGGCCGTGATCCAGGACCCCAGCACCAAGGCCATCATCTTCAACCTGGCCCAACAGGACATGATTGCCCTGCGCGTTACCTTCCGCATGGGCTGGGCTATGCCGAACCCTGCCACCCGCATGAACGAGAACCGCGTCAACGTGCCCTTTGCCTACATTGACGCCGCGACCGCCTACACCGACCAGACTGTGACCTTTACCGTCAAGGATAATGCCGAAAGCTCCCCCAACGCCATTGCCGGTGCAGCTGTCAATGTGAACGGCTCCATCCGCCTGACCGGCACTGACGGCACCGCAGTGTTCCACCTGCGCGCCGGTGAATATCCCTACAGCGTCAAGGCAGACGGTTACCGCCCGCAGACCGGCACCGTAACGGTTGCCGCAGCCGCCGTACCGGTTGCCGTCACCCTGCCTGCATCCAAGTAAGGGGGCTGCCATGTATGCTGATTTTACCGACTATCAGGGCACCTACTGCGGCACCCTGATCACCACCCAGGGGCAGTGGATGCCCGCCGTGCGGGAAGCCTGCGCTTATCTGGACAGCATCACATTTGGCCGCCTGAAGTGCGGGGCGCCGGTGGATGATACCGTAAAGCTGGCGGCTTGCGCGCTGGCGGATGTTGCCGCCCGCTACCAGGCCGCCAAGGCCGATGAGCGCAGCCGCCCCGGCCTGGCAGCCTTTAACACAGACGGCTACAGCGAAACGCTGAATACTGCCGCCCTGACCGCACAGTACACGGCAGACATGCAGGCGGCCGCGGATATTTACCTGCCGCGCAGCCATCCGCTGCGCTATGCGGGCCGGGATGGGAGGTGCCGCCCTTGTTCGGCTGTGACCAGACCGTGACCCTGACCCACCTGCACTATGACGGCGATGCCGACCGGGACGTGAAAGAAGAAACCACCCTGACCGGCGTGAGCTGGTACGGGCAGGCAAAGACCGCCGTGGATTCCACCGGCCTGCACGCGGCGCGGGTGTACAAATGCCGCATCCCGGAAAACGCCGCCCCCGCCGGGCTGGACATTGCCCCCGGCGACAAGATCACCTGCGGCACCGTGACCGCCACCGTGCTGGACGTGCATGACAACCGCGGCCACCCCGCGCCGCACTGGTATGTGGAGGCAAGCTGATGGGACTGAAATATGATGCCCGGCTTGACCTTTCCGCTCTTTCTGATGCCCTGGAAAAACGGGGGCTGACACCGGGCGGGAGGGTGCAGAAGGCGGTGGACGAAGCGGTGATCCGCTATTGTGACCCCAAGGTGCCGTTCCGCACCGGCACCCTCAAGCACAGCGCCATCACGGCAAGCGCCATCGGGGACGGCATGATCGTGTACGCCACGCCCTATGCGCGCTACCTGTACTACGGCGAGGTGTACGGCCCCAACATTCCCATTTTTGAGGACGGCGAGCTGGCAGTCTTTTTCAGCCCGCCCCACAAGTACCCCACCGGCCGCCCGCTGACCTACAACGGCGCGCCGGACCGGGGCGCTTATTGGTTTGAGCGGGCCATGGCCGAACACAAGGATGACGTCATCCGCGAAGCCGCCGCCCTGGCAGGAGGAAGACCCGGAAGATGAACGTACTGGATGCCACCCGCGCCTGGATGCGTGCACAGTGCCCCCTGATCAACAGGCAGGACCTGTTCAACGCCAACTACCTGGGCGCAGAGCCGACCGAATACACCCTGCGCACGGCCAGCGAGAGCCACCGCACCGACGTGCTGGGGTATGACCTGGCCGAATACAATCTGACCTTTGTGGCACAGCTGCCATTTGGACGGGAACTAAAGCCCAACCTGGACGCTGCTGATTTTTTCGCCGCGCTCTCCGCCTGGATCCGCGGGCAGGAGCGCACCCACAACTACCCCGCTGTCAGCGGGTACCGCGTGACCAAAATCACGGCATCCAACGCCGGTGTGCCCACCGGGGCGGATGCCAACGCGGCCCGCTATCAATTACAAATCAAACTCTATCTTGAGGAGGAATAACCATGGCAGAAGCTGCTATCAACCTGACCGCCGGCCAAAAAGCTGACCGCAAACTGGACATGATCTTTGTGAACGTCGGCGGTTCCGGTACTGAGACCTGGGAACTGCTGGGCCGCGGCGTTGAGGACGCAAGCGTGGAATACAACCACGACACCGACACCGTGACCGACATCCTGGGCATTACGGACGTGAACGTGAGCGCCGCAAAGCCGGAGCTTGACCTGGACCCCTGCACCATCCGCGGCGGCCAGAAGCTGAGCGCCAAGCTGCTGGACATTGAGCGCCGCAACGCCGTAAGCGAGCTGAGCATGTTCGATGTGCTGCACGTCCACTGCTTCCTGGGGGCTGCTTCCGGCTCCTTCACGGCGGAAAAGCACACCGGCTGCACCATCGTGCCCCAGAGCCTGGGCGGCTCCGATTACGTCGGCATGCCGATGAACGTACACCTGTCCAACAACAAAACGCTGGGCACCTGCACCATTGCGGCCGGCGTGCCCACCTTCACGGAGGAATAAACAATGGAGCTGAACATTGACCGCGGCTTAAAAAGCTATGACGTCAAGGATGCGGACGGCACCCTGATCGGCACCATCCGCTTCAACCCCTCTGACATCAGCCTGGCCGGCCGCATGGAGGAAGCCCGCGCCAAGATTGCCGAAATTACGGCCGCGCCCGTGACCGGCCCCGAGGATCTGGTGGAGTGGGACAGGCAGGTGCGCCACTGGTTTGATTACATCTTCGGCACGCCGGTATCGGATGTATTCTTTGCCGGGGTATCCAGCCTGGCTTTCTGCGAGGACGGCAGCCTGGTGGCCGAAGCCGTGTTGGATGCCGTCACCCCGATGCTGACCCAGGCGGTGGAAGCCGCCGCCAAGGCCAGCGCGGCCCGCATTGCCAGGCACGCGGACGCCTACCAGGGCAGCACCGCCGGGCTGGCCCCGGAGCAGCAGTGAGCAGCTGGAAGCTGCCCACCAGCGTGACGGTATGCGGGCAGGAGTTTGCCATCCGCAGCGACTACCGCGCCGTGCTGGATGCCATCTCCGCCCTGCATGACCCGGAGCTGAGCCCGCAGGAGCAGACCCTTGCCTGCCTGGAAATCCTGTACCCGGATTGGAAGCGCCTGCCGGACCTGAGTGCAGCAGCCCAGGCGGCCATGGTGTTTATCAACTGCGGCAAGCCGGTGGAAGCCGCCGTGCCAAAGCCCACCCTTGTGGACTGGGACACCGACGCCGCCATCATGGCACCGGCAGTGGACAAAGTTCTGGGCTACAGCTGCCGCCGCTGCGCCTACCTGCACTGGTGGGAGTTCATCGGGGCATTTGGCTGCATCGGGGACGGCCAGTTTGCGCAGGTCGTCTCCATCCGCAACAAGCGCCTGCACGGCAAAAAGCTGGACAAAGCCGAGCAGGAATTTGTGCGCAGCAATCCCGATCTGGTCACCCTGCCCAAACACAAGCTGACCAGCGCGGAAGAAGAATTTTTCAAAAGTCTGGGGGTGTAATGTTTGGCTGATGGGTCGATCATTCTGGATACCAGAATCAACAATAAAGGCGCCTATGCCGAGCTGAAAGAGCTGCAGGCCAAGGCCAAGAGCACCGCCCAGCAGGTTGCTGCGCTGGACAGGCAGATCAATACCGCAAACAGCAAGCATCTGGCGCTTGGGAAAGAGCTTTCCGATGCCCAGAGCAAGGCGGAATCCACGGCAGCAGAGCTGGAAAGCGTGAATGAACAGCTGCGCAGCTTTGTGCAGCGCCGGGCCGAGATCGAGAAGCAGCGGAATCCATTGTTCACCCCGGAGACAGCAAACCTGAAAGCCCAGGAGTTTGTGGGCCAGCATTTTGCCAGCGACGCGGCCAAAGCGTCGGAGCTTCAGGGTGCGCTGGACAAGCTGCAGCAGTCCATTCCCGGCCTGACGGCGAAGTATACCGAGCAGGAAAGCGTTCTTTCCGACCTGCAAAAGCAGCACGCGGCGCTGGCCGCACAGCTGGCGACCGAAGAGCAGGCGGTAACCCGCCAAAGCAGCCTGGCGGGGAAAGCCCAGATTGCCGCGACTGCCGTTGCGCGGACCTCCAAGGCTGTGGGGCAGCTTGGCCGTAGACTTGCAGGTATTGTGTCGGGGGCACTGGTATTTAACCTGATCTCCTCCGCCCTGCGCTCCGTGGTAAACGTGATGGGAACCACGATTGCCAAAACAAACGGGGTAAGCACCGCGCTTGGCAAGTTAAAGGGTGCCGCAGCCACTGCTGCCGCAGGGCTGGCTTCCGCGCTTTCCCCTGCGATTATCGGGTTGCTGAACCTTCTCACCTCTCTGATCAACGGCTTTCTTCGTCTGCTTTTTCTCCTGACCGGGAAAAGCATCTCCAGCATGAAGCAGACCGCCAAGGGGATCAATGCCGTTGGCAGCGCCGCCGGATCCACCTCCAAGCAGGCCGACAAGGCCAAGCGCAGCCTGGCCGGGTTTGATGAGATCGAGCGGCTGGATGCCAAGACAGGGAGCAGCGGCGGAGCAAACTATAATTTTGATCATATTGCCAGCCCTCTGGGCGGGATCACGGACAAGCTGAAGACCTTTTGGAGCACCTTCCAGACGCTGCTGGCCCCCAGCGTTGCCGCATGGAGCGCCGCATGGGAACAGATACGGAACGCGGCCAGCGCCGTCTGGCCGGAGGTTCAACAGGCAGCGCTTGCTTTTTGGAACGAGGGGCTTTCCCCACTGCTCACCTATCTGAGCGGCACGTTTGCCCCTGGTGTGATCAATGCGTTTTCGGAAGCGTTTGCCCCCATTGTGGGCGGTGTTGCTTCCACTGCCATTTATGTCCTGGCCGACCTGTTCACCCGGGCATGCGGAATTGGCACGGACGCCATCAATGGTGTGCTGATCCCTGCGCTTGACCTGCTTTTGCAGATCTGGCAAGACCTGATGAGCGGCATCAAAACCGCCTGGGATACTTACGGGCAGCCCCTTATGGACGGTGTGATCCTTGCGTTCCAGAATCTGGAGGATCTGGCCACCCTCCTGTGGGAAACCATTGTCAAGCCAATCCTGCAGAACCTAATCAGCGTTCTGCAGCAGTTGTGGTCCTCCCACCTCAAGCCCTTGTGGGACGACATTCTTTTGCTGGTGGCAAGCGTTGCCAACTGCCTGCTGGACCTGTGGAACAACCTGCTGGCCCCGGTAGCCAAGTGGATCATCGCCACGTTCGGCCCCGCGTTTGCTGAGGTATTCAACGCCATTGCGGACGTTGTTGGCGTGGCCGTTGGGGCTATTGCGGATGCCATCGATCTGGCCGTTGTTGTGCTGCGTGGGCTGGCGGACTTTTTAAGCGCCGTGTTCCGCGGCAACTGGGATGCTGCCTGGCAGGCCATCGGCAACACGGTCAGCACCGTCTGGGACAAGATGACAAACGCCATCAAGACCGCCGTCAATGGCATCATCGGCTTCATCAATCGGATGATCTCCGCCGTTGTCACCGGCATCAATGCGGTCATCAACGCGCTGAACGGCCTTTCGTTCGACCTGCCGGACATATTCGGCGGCGGGCATGTCGGGTTTAATATCAGCACCCTGACCGCCCCGCAGATCCCCTACCTGGCGCAAGGCGCGGTTATTCCAGCGAACCGGGAGTTTTTGGCCGTGCTGGGCGATCAGAGCCACGGCACCAACGTGGAAGCTCCGCTGGACACCATCAAGCAGGCTGTGGCCGAAGTCATGGAAGATTTGCTGGCAGGCCAGATGGCCGGGTTTGAAGCGGTTGTGGAAGTGCTGCGGGAGATTCTTTCTGCCGTGTACGGCATTGAGCTGACCGACGAGGACGTAGGCCGCGCCGTACAGCGTTGGCAGCGCAAACAGCTGACTGCCACAGGAGGTGTGTAACGTGACCCTGACCAATCTGTTCCAGATCGATGGCAAATCCCTGTACGCACCGGACTGCGACATCGAACCGAGTTATTCCGACCTGGATTCCAGCGATTCCGGGCGTGACGAAGCCGGGTACATGCACCGCGAAGTGGTACGGGAAAAGGTTGCCACCTGGCCCATCGCCTACAGCTGCCTGACTGACGACGAATACAAGTACACCATCGGGCTGTTTGCAGGCAAGGCAACGTTTCAGTTCACCCATCCCAAAGCCGGTTCTTCCACCGAGACCGAAACCACCACCTGCTACTGCAGCAAATACGGCATCGCCTGGCACAATGCCAAGACGAAACAGTGGAAGAATTTGAAGTTTAACATTATCGAATGCTGATTGAGAGTTCGGAGTTAGGAGGTAGGAGTTGGGAGTTAAAACGGGCCTAAGGTCCGGCTCTGTAGGGAACGGTCTTGACCGTTCCGGGGCCAAGGGGGGCGGATGTTTTTAGGTTCGTTGCGGAGCCTAAAAATTTATGGTTGACCTCATCCGGCGGCCAGAGGGCTGGCCGCCCTACCGCGCAATAAATGGCAAATGTCCGGTAATTTTTATACCAGTCCGGGGCGTCGAGGACGCCACCCCCTACAACAATTTTGAGCCCCATCTCATGATTTTAAATGGATAATCAGGAGACCCCTCCCGGCGGGGTGAGGTCCCCCCGCCCTACCCATAAAATTACTGCTCTTCCCCGATTTTTAACGCGAACCTTGCCCTTCAAAATTTCTAATTCCTCATTCCTAATTTCTAATTAACGCCTCCCCCTAACTTCTAACTAAAAAACTATGCTTCTTCTCCCTACATTGCTGCTCTATGCTCTGGGCTTGCTGCTGACTGGTATCGGCAGCAGGCTGGCTTCGCGCTGCGCAACGTGGTGCGGGGCGCTGTGCGGGCTGCCTATGTGGATGGTGGGCGGCACGCTGGTGGCGGTGTGTACGGCGCTGCCGCAGCTGGTGCTGGCGTTTCTGGCGGCAGGTATGTCCGTTACTGCGCTGGCCGTTGGTACGGCTCTGGCGGGCGCTGTCACCCAGCTGGGGCTGGTACTGGCGCTTTGCCTGCTGCGCTGTAATGTTACGGTGGACCGCGGCGAGCTGCTGCGCAAATGCGCCCTGCTGCTGGTGGCCTGCGGCGTGGTGGCTCTGTTTGTGCGGGACGGCACCCTGAGCTATACCGGTACCGGCCTGCTGATGGGCCTGTTTGTTCTGTTTGTCATGCAGAGCATTGCCTACCAGTACCGCTTTGCGTTCCGGGAGGGGCTGGAGCTTATCACTTTCCAGAAGGAAAAAGGCGAAAAGACCCCGCCGGAAGACCCATCCGGGCGGACCGTCCTGTTCCCGGCTATGAGCATCCGCACCAGCCTGCGCAACCTGGCCGGGGTGGTGGGCGGCATGGCAGTGCTCTGCGTGGGAGCGTGGGCCCTGCTGAACAGCGCCGTGGCGCTGGCCAACCTGACTGGCACCATTCAGGCCCAGTGGGCGGCAACCCTGATTTCCTTTGGCCTCTGTCTGCCCCTGCTGGTGGAAGTGTTCGACCATCCCCTTGGCTCTGCCTGGAAGCGATTTGCGGAAAAATGTCGCATCTACCCGCCGCAGGCACTGCCCATGCAGGTGCTGAACAGCGCCATTTTGAGCATCACGCTGGTGCTGCCTGTTTCCAGCCTGATGTACCGCCGCCGCTTGCCGGTGGGTGAACAGTTCCGCCAGTATGATATCCCGTTCTGCGTTTTGATGGCATTGATCCTGCTGTTGCCGCCGCTGGTCAAAAAGCGGCTTTACCGCTGGCAGGGCAGGGTATGCCTGATACTTTATGTTATGTACCTTGCCGCCGTGCTTATCATGCCGCGGGCAGGCGCATAACTCAAAACAAAACCGCCCGGCGGGAACATTGCAGTTCCACGCCGGGCGGTTCTTATGTTATCAGGCAGCTTTGCTTACAGTGCTTCGATCATATTTGCTACAATGGCGGTGGCAGTTTTGAT
>ERZ773111.717-NODE-717-length-19445-cov-3.514337_pt1 | contig 19445 bp, 19 predicted proteins | sample MGYA00580567_ERZ773111 | MGnify/ENA primary metagenome ERZ773111 (study PRJEB29015, sample SAMEA2737875) | human gut metagenome | biome: human gut; feature: human-associated habitat; material: faeces | place: China | collected 2012 ...
GAGTGCATCAGGGCTGTCGGCATGGTGCTGCGCTGGAAGAGCGGAAAGTGGAAGAACAAGGGACTGGTTGATTAGAATATTCGGTGCTTTGTGCCGTGTTTCGATTTTTAAACCGATTCAAAAGTCAAGTTCCTCTTAAAAATTAAATGTTTCTGGGTCAGAACCGTGTTTTTCGTTCTTGTTAAGCTCATTTATGGCATTCATATCACCCTCAGACAATTCAAAATCAAACACGTCAAAATTAGAAATAATTCTTTCCTGATGCGTTGACTTTGGAAGTACAATTATTCCTCTCTGAAGCTCCCATCTTAAAACAATCTGTGCAGGTGTCTTACCATACTTGTCAGCCAGTGCAATAATCACCTCATTTTCAAGTGTTCCTGCTCCGTTGCCTCCAAGTGGGCTGTAGGCTTCTATTGCAATACCATTCTTCTTAGCATATTCAACATTTTCAATATTAGCGTAATAAGGATGAATCTCAATCTGGTTAACCGCTGGTACAACTGTCCAGTTTTCACTGAGAGTCTCAAGATGGTGAACATTGAAGTTACTTACACCGATTGCCTTGATTTTGCCAGCCTTGTACAGGTCCTCCATATCTGCCCACGCCTTCTCATAACCGTTAGCTGGCCAGTGAATAAGATACAAGTCTATGTAATCAAGTCCCATGTCTTCCAAGCTCTGTAAAAATGCTTCTTTAGTTCTTCCCTGTCTAATATCCTCATTCCAAAGCTTAGTTGTAACAAATATATCCCTTCTGTCAATGCCACTCATACGTATGCCTTCGCCTACGCTTTTTTCATTGCCGTAAACCTTAGCTGTATCAATATGTCTGTATCCAGCCTCAATCGCCCATTTTACTGCATTAGCTGTATCAGCTCCGTCTGGTGTTCTAAAAACACCAAGACCTATCTGTGGAATTTTAACTCCATTATTTAATGTAATATAATTCATATAATTCAAATCTCCTTTATCTGTTTTCTTTCATTTTACACCATGTAAACGTTCAATTTCAATTATAGTATTGAGTCCTCTTACCTCAAAATTGATATGAAAAAATAGGACTTAAATCATTCAAGCCCTTGTTTTATAAGGTTTCTCTTGATTTAGTCCTATTTTAACGTATGCCCCTTTTATAATTAACCTCCATATATTTTATGGTTATATTATACACCGTTTTACACTTTTATGAGGAAATCCATAATTATACTCTCAGCATTCTGTATCCTATACCAATATGCGTCTGTATATACTGCGGGGAATTGACATCTTTTTCAATTTTCTTTCTTAATGTTGCCATAAATACTCTAAGTGATGCCAGATCATTTTCCCATGAACTGCCCCATATATTCTTAGTAATATAAGTGTATGTCAGCACTCTTCCGACATTTCTTGATAATAATATGAGAAGCTTATATTCAATAGGTGTAAGATGCAGCTCCTCTCCATTCAGATATGCACAGCCAGCTGCATAGTCAATTTTTAAATCTCCGTTCTCGAATACACTTGTATTCTGAGTCATATCCGTCTGCATAAGCGACAGTCTTCTTACTGTTACACGTAATCTTGCAAGAAGCTCATCTACTGAAAACGGCTTTGTAAGATAATCGTCTGCCCCTGCATCAAGTGCCTCTATCTTATCCGCATCTTCAGTTCTTGCACTTATAACAATTATTGGTGTATTAGTCCATGTTCTTATCTTTTTTATAACTTCCACCCCATCTATATCAGGAAGTCCTAAGTCTAGCAGAATTATATCAGGATTATGTGATGCAGTCTGTGAAATAGCACTCGCTCCATTCACAGCAGTTAAATACCTGTAATTATTAGTTTTTAATGTTGTTGTTATAAGATTTCTTATTGGTGAATCATCCTCAACTACAAGAACCTGTGTTTTATTCATTTAAATGTACCTCACTTAACTGCAGCTTGAATTCAAAAATGCATCCATGTGGTGTATTATCCCTTAATTCCAGTTCACTTCCATGTGCATTTATAATAGTTTTACATAAAGATAACCCAAGTCCGAGACTTCTTCTGTTATCTGCAATTTCATTGTTACAGGTGAAAAATGTATCAAATACATTTTCTTTCATGTCATCAGGTATTCCCGCGCCATTATCTTCAATGGATATAATTACATATCTGCCTTCTTTTCTTGCTTTAATATATATATCAGAGCCTTCCTGTGTATACTTTATCGCATTATCGACTATATTAATAATAACCTGTATTATAAGTCTGGCGTCCATTTTCACAAGAATCAGTTCTTTGCCGCAATCCACATGTATTTTATGTTCACAGCTTTTTCTGTTGATATGTTTTAACGCTTCAGCAATAACTTCATCTATCAGCTGGTCAGACATATTAAGAGTTACTGTTCCATCCTCAAATCTTGTTACAAACAATATATTCTCTACAAGACTGATTAACCATTCTGAATCATCATATATATCTGTAAATATCTGCTCTCTCGTATCATTATCAAGCTTATCATAATTGTACATAAGATTATTGGCATTACCTGATATTGACGTGAGTGGTGTTCTTAAATCGTGTGAAATCGTCCTTAAAAGATTAGCCCTTAACTGTAGTGTCTTTTCCCTGTAAGCAGCCTGTTCTGACATACGAACATGTTTTTTCAGTTTAGATGCCAGAGTTCCTGTAAGCATTGACGCAGCAAGCATAATAACACATGTGAGCGGATATCCTGTGTCATATGTATGAAAAGTAAATCTTGGTTCTGTCAGGAAAAAATTCATCAGAACAACACTTACAAGCGAACCCGCCACACTCCAGATATATCCATTAGTGAATATCGAAAGCAAAAGCACGCACAGAAGATATACCATAGTAACATTTGATTCTGTAAATCCAATATATATAAGCAGCATTCCTATTAATGTTGCAATGCTTAAATAGCCTATTGTTATTAAGAATTCTTTTACAAGTTTCTTCAATGTCTTTTCCGTTATAATTACCACCTTATTTTATTTTGTATATAATAACACATTTTCAATTTAATATCTCTTTTTTTCGTTATCATCACTTTCATTCAATACAGCATTCATTGTATCTTTGTCATTGGTTCTTCTTGTTCTGTTCATAAATCCGTCTATTTTATTCATAACATACCATCCTGCTGCCATAAATAATAATATCACAACTATCAGTATTATTATAATTAATCCCGTCTTCATGCTCATGCCCCCTAATCTTAAACCTTAAAGCATTTTTTCAGATTTTTATAATCTCCTAACACAAGTAATGTAATATCTTCTGTAAGTACAATATCTGGTTCAACATTTACATTTATTGAGTCATTATGCTTTATAGCCATTATGTTTACTCCATATTTTTTTCTTATATCAAGTTCAATAATACTTTTTCCTAACCACGACTCAGGAACTTCCACTTCAAGAATTGCATGAGTATTATCCAGTTGTATTAAATCAAGAATATGGTCCGCAGTATAGCGTACTGCAGCCCACTTTGCTTCGTGTTTTTCAGGATATACAACCGCATCTGCACCATTACGCAGCAGGAATTTTTCCTGTACATCCCGCTCAGCTCTTGATACCACATATCTGGCGCCAAGTTCCTTTAACAGTGATGTTGTTTCCAGCGAATTCTGAAAACTGTCACCAATTGTCACCATACACACATCAAAATTACCAACGCCTAATGATTTTAAAAATTCAGCATTCGTGCTATCTCCAATCTGTGCATTTGTGACTATATTCATAACATCGTTAATTCTGGTCTCATCAGTATCAACTGCCATCACCTGATGTCCAAGCTGATTAAGCTGCATAGCCATATGTTTTCCAAATCTTCCGGCTCCTATAAGTAATACATTCTTTTTCATATTGTGCTCCTATCCTATATTAATCTTTTCTTCAGGAAATTTTGAATAGCTGTTTCCATTTCCAGAAAAAGCAGCATATATTAAAGTAAGACCGCCAACTCTGCCCATAAACATAAGAATAATAAGAACAATTCTTGATAATATTCCAAGCTGTGGAGTAATACCTAATGTCAATCCGACCGTACCTACTGCTGATGCTGTTTCAAAAAGACATTTTCCTAATGAAATTCCATCTGTGACATTTATAATAAATGCGCCTGTAACAAATAATGTAATGTACATCATAGCTATCGTAGCTGCATTTTTAACTGTATCGTTATCTATTCTTCTTTCAAAAAAATGAATATTCTTATTTCTCTTAAATGTTGCAACCATGTTTCCCATAAGAACTGCAAATGTAGTTGTTTTCATACCACCTGCTGTTGAACCTGGTGAACCACCTATAAGCATAAGAATTATCATAATCATTACAGATGCCTGTTTCATTGCATTAAGGTCAACCGTATTAAATCCAGCAGTCCTTAATGTCACTGATTGAAAAAGTGCCTTAAATACAGGCATTCTCTCGCTTCCAGTCATCATATCATTTATCATAAATATAATTGCAGGTACTGTTATAAGAACGGCTGTTGTAACAATTATTAATTTGCTCTGCATCTTATATCTTTTAAAATGATACTTATTATTCTTAATATCTTCCCACGTAACAAATCCAATTCCACCTATCACAATAAGAAGCATCAATGTAATATTAATAACAGGATTACAGGCATATGTCGTCATTGAAGCAAATTGATTATCCGCTGTTCCCAGCACATCAAATCCTGCATTACAAAATGCTGATATTGAATGAAATATTGCAAACCAGATTCCTTTCAATCCATAATCCTTGCAGAATACCGGCATCATAAGCAATGCTCCTGATAATTCTATAATGAATGTTCCTTTTAATATAAATCCGGTAAGCCTGACGACTCCGCCAACCACTGGTGCTGATACAGATTCCTGCATAAAGCTTCTCTGCATTAAAGACACTTTCTTTCCTGACAATAAAGAAAATGCAACAGCAACAGTAATTACGCCAAGCCCTCCTATCTGTATAAGCGTAATTATTACAAACTGTCCAAATAAAGACCAGTAGCTTCCTGTATCCAGTACTACTAATCCGGTAACGCATACCGCTGATGTAGATGTAAATAATGCATCACCAAACGGTGTTACACAGCCACTGGCTGATGAAACCGGCAGCATAAGAAGCAATGCTCCTAATATGATTAATCCACCAAATCCAATTGTTATAACCCGGAATGATGACAAATGTTTTCTTATCCTGTTGTCAAACATAAAAAATTCCCCTTTTCTAACATAATTGAAATCTACCAGAATTATGTTAAAAAAGGGGTTAAGCATTTTTATATGATATTAAGATTATATTAAGATTATTATCTCTCCCGAATCATGATAATCTGAAGATAAGCTGCTCCGAATACAACTATACTCCCAGCCATGATTAAATACATCTGTGGCACGCCAACAACACGTCCCCTGAATACAGGATTACAGTCGAGAGTGTTCCTTATGACTGTGACCGCTTCTGACGGAAGCCCTGTGTCTGCCATCTCTTTATACACTCCGTTTAGCATATGGTTCTTAACCAGGGAAGTTCCGTATGTACCCGGAAGGTAGGACAATGCTTTCTGCAACCCTGAACTAAAATTAGATATCGGCATGTATGCACCACACACAAATCCATACCCTGCACTTACGATTGTTCCAACCGCCGACAACTGCCCCTGCGTCTTTAGCGGATAGCTTACAATGCTTGAAAGCGTGCTTCCAAATAACACCAGCAGAATCATATCCAATATAACAAATATTACATCTGACGCACTCATATACCAGCCCATCTTCAATATGTAAAGCAGGCATAATGCAAGTGCTGTGCCATTAACCATAAGCGAATTAAGTACTGTTGATAAGAAATATCCTATATAAATCTTTGTTTTGCTTACAGGCGAAACATCAAAATCTTTTCTTGCTCCGCTGGCTCTGTCCTGAACCATCGTAAGATTGACGCAGAATGTAACAGTTACACAGCTTACTGCAAGAAGTGCTGCAGCTAACTGTGCTGCCACTGTGCCGTTAATTATTTTGTCTGATAAATCAATCATGTCCTTAGTTGCAGAAACGAAGGAGTCCTTGTATACATTTGCTAAAAATGTTGCATACAAAACAATAAGAATTACCGGAGTTATCATTGATGAGAATAACATTCCTTTGTCCTTAAAAAAGAGTTTTCTGTTTCTGCTTACAAGTGCGGTTATCTCTTTCATCACTGACCACCTCCCAATATTTTCCCAGTCACAGCAAGAAATACATCGTCCATACCACCTTTTACGACTTCATAATCACGGAATATCTCCTGATGTTTCACAATCATTTTCGTAGCTTCAAGTGTGTTCTTAACCTGAATCCTGTAACCATCACGGATTGCTTTGTACTCTGTTTTCAAAGCTTTAATCTCATCCTCTGTAACTCCATACAAAGATATCGTATCATGAACATATTCATTCTTTAATTCCAAAGGAGTTCCCTCTGCCACGATGCTTCCCTTATCAAGAATCACAACATATCCGGCACTTGCCGCCTCCTCCATGTAATGAGTTGTAAGGAATACCGTCATGTTCTCCTCTGTACGAAGTCTCTCAATAACATTCCATATAATAAGCCTTGTCTGTGGGTCAAGTCCCGTCGTCGGCTCATCAAGAATCAGTATCTCCGGTCTGTGAATCAGCGCCCTTGCAATATCAATTCTTCTTCTCTGTCCGCCTGACAGCTTACCAACCGGTCTGTTAATGTAATCCCCGAAATCAAGTATCTCCACCAGTTCTGCCAGTCTTTTTTCAAATGCATTTCCAGTAATTCCATACAACGCCGCCCTGCTTTTGAGATTCTCCTTAACTGTAAGAGGTTTATCAAGAACACTGTCCTGAAACACAACTCCCAGCAGCCTCTTTGTTTCACTGCCTGCCCTGTCTGCTTCTTTATCCTTAATCCACACATTTCCGCTGTCCTTGCGTAACTGCCCGCATATAATAGAAATCGTTGTGCTTTTTCCAGCACCATTTACACCTAAAAATGCAAACAATTCTCCCTTCTTTACGCGGAAACTTAAGTCATTAACTGCCTTCACATCGCCAAAACATTTATTCAGATGTTCTATCTTAATAATATCCGACATACGCCCCTCCTTATTGAGAATCACTTCATGTATTTATTAATCCATTTTACCACATCCAGCATGCCAAGTTGCATTCAGACAAAAAAGACACAAAGCAATGTACTTCGTGCCTTAAAAATCATATTAGTTTCATAATATTTTCAGAATAAATCCAGCATATTATCCAGATATATCTCTTCTCTTACATGTATCTGGTACTCCGGCTTTATCATGTAATACAACAGGAATTCCAGCACCAGTGCGCTTCCAAGTCCCCGTCCTTCAATCTTAAAATTGGAAAATCCCATTGGCATATATGTATTCCTTATATCATCAACACTGATAAATGCCGGATTCTCCATTGCCTTAGAAAAGCGGTATCCACTCTGTGAATCAGGTGCAACGCATACATGATCTGGACAGTCCTCGCCAAGATTCTGGCGGCTCACAATCTCATAGCAGTTCTTTCTGTCGTAACATCCGAACCAGCAGCACTCATTACACAGGAATTCCACCTTATCCTTTTCTTTATCTGTCAGCTTCGCCAGCTTATCAAATGCTTTATTCAGCCTGAAATCCGGCACTACATACTGGAAATCTTCTCTTTTTACTTCATCCAGAAAATCATTGAAATCCGTCAGCACCTTCGTTGTCGATGATACAAGATAAAGATTGGGATAATGCTTTTTTATATACCCGGCAAGAAGGTCTGAATGTACAATCACGCCATTGCTGACTGCATTCCTCATGCCTTCGCTTTCATTAAGTGCCTTACATAACGCATTACATTTTTCATCAGCTAAATGTTCTTCGCGAAGCAGTGAATTGCTGAATGTCAGCCTTGCCGATATCCCATACTCACTCATCAGATTCATAACTTCCTGCACACCATGTTCACCGGAACCGATTCGTCCGCCGCCCCAGATACAGTCTGCAGGCGCACCATATATTGAGCCAATCTCACACCAGTCATAGAAATATTCCCTATGCTGGCGATATACCGGCAAAAATGCTTCGTACAATTCATAGAATTCAAACAACCCCGGAAGATGGTAATATGCCTTCTTTATACTATTCATATAATGTATCTCCCTTCCTGCTGTCTACAATCCCATAATTTCATATATATACTTCATATCCATATTTTCACGGATTGCATCTGCCAGCTTGTCATACTCTCTCTGCTTATATTCTTCAAAACTCATGTCTGAACCGCCGTGTATCGCAATCCCACATCTTTTACCAAGCATATTTATAAAACTGTCACAGAATTCTTTCTCATCAAATATTCCGTGAAGATAAGTTCCTGCCACATTCCCACAGACACACCCATCCATATATTCCGTTCCATCGACAGTATTATATATTTTTGCAAATGCATGCGCCTGTCCTTCACCCACAGTACTCTCTCCCATATGAATTTCATATCCGGCACATTTTTTCTTCCCAAGCATTTCCCACATTCCAGACTGGCTGCAGATTATTCCTCTTGCTCTTGTACGGTGCTTAGACAGTGTAAATGTAGTTGTAACTGGTAAAAGGCCTATTCCCGGAATAACCTCACCGGTTTCTGCATTACATGAATCATCAATAACATTTCCTAACATCTGGTAACCACCACATATTCCAAATACAGGTATCTCCTGCCTTGCACATTTTATAATCTGTGCTTCAATTCCATTCTTACGCAGCCATTTTAAATCATTAATGGTATTCTTGCTTCCCGGAAGAATTATAAGATTGGGATTTCCTATCTGTTCTGCCTTATCGACATATCTTAAATTAACCTCCGGCAGCCTTTCGAGTGCATTAAAATCTGTAAAATTCGAAATATGAGGCAGTCTTATTACAACTATATCCAGCTTTTCCCCTGAAACATCTGAGTCCGATGTTTCAAGCCTTGAAGCAAGGCTGTCTTCATCTTCAATATCAAGCCTTACATAAGGAATTACCCCGGCAACAGGAATCGGACATATGTCATATAACTGTTTTATACCTGGCTCAAGTATCTTCCTGTCTCCACGGAACTTATTCATGACCAGACCTTTTACACGCCTGCGTTCCTTTTCTTCAAGAAGCATGATTGTTCCAACAAGCTGCGCAAACACGCCACCACGGTCAATATCTCCAACAAGAAGCACCGGTGCATCTACAAGCTCCGCCATTCCCATATTAACAATATCATCTTTCTTAAGATTAATCTCTGCCGGACTTCCTGCGCCCTCAAGTACTATCACATCATATTTTCTGTCAAGAGTGTCATAGGCTTTTAATATGTCAGGAATCAGTTTCTTTTTATACTGGAAATATTCTTTAGCCGGCATATTTTTAAGCGGTGTTCCGTTTACAATAACCTGTGAACCCACATCGCTTGTCGGCTTTAACAATATGGGATTCATTTCTACACATGGTGCTATTCCTGCCGCTTCTGCCTGCATAACCTGTGCTCTTCCCATTTCCAGACCATCCGCTGTTATGTATGAATTCAATGCCATATTCTGTGATTTAAAAGGTGCTGCATTATACCCGTCCTGCTTCAGCACTCTTAATATTCCTGCCGTTATAATGCTCTTTCCTGCATTAGACATTGTTCCCTGAATCATAAGATTCTTTGCCATAATCACTGCACCCTGCCTTTCTTTTACACTTCCAGTATCTGTCTCATATTATTAATAAGAACTTCATTATCCGCATGCTGCTTTACTGCTATACGGTAGCAGTCAGCCGGCATATTATGATAACTCCCACATGACCGTATAAGTATCCCATGCTTTAATAATTCTTCCTGTATCATGCATCCTGCTTTACTTTGTGGCAGTCTGAATGTTAAATAATCTGCCTGTGACGGATAAACAATACATTTCATATCTGATAATTCATTGAAAAGAAACTGCCGTTCCCTCTGAATAAGTTCATGCGTATACTTCTCATAATCTTTATCCGCAAATGCCGCAATTCCTGCACGCTGTGCCACAGACGACACATTCCATTCCGGAAGCTGTAATGAAACCCTGTTAATTAATTCTGTATTGGCACTCATCATATATCCTAATCGAATTCCCGCCATTGCATAAAACTTTGTAAATGCATTTATAATCACAAGATTATCATAATCATCCAGAAATCTTTTACAGCTTATAATTTCATACTGCGGATTAAACCTTAAAAAGCACTCATCAGCTACAACTACAATGTTCCTGTCCCTGCATATATCAAGTATATTAACAAGAATATCTTCAGGTATAAGGTTTCCTGTAGGATTATTGGGATTACATATAAAACACATCTGGATATCCATATCCTTAAGCTGACCGCATACATCTGCATACCCAAATCCATTCTTTTCATCAAGTTTATAATATTGGATGCCGGCACCATATGCACTGACAGCGCGTTCATATCCCGAAAAAGATGGGGCTGCAACTGCACATTTATAAGGTCTTACTGCCCTAACCACAGCCATTATAAGTTCAGAAGCACCATTTCCACACAGTATTCTATCTGCCTGTACCCTCTCCTTACCGGCAACTGCCTCTCTTAACGCCATATACATGATATCAGGATATGTCTCATATCCGTTTATATCATTAAGAATCGCTTCCTGCACTCCATCCGGCATTCCAAGCGGATTAATATTAACCGAAAAATCAAGTGACACTTCCTTGTCATAGATATTCCCGCCATGTATCTGTTTTTCCATAAATGATAACCTTTCGTCTGATTAACAGAAATAACACATCACTGCACTTCTTATAATGAGCACAATAATAATCACAATAAATGCGGTGATATACAATAAAATATTACTTCTTTTTATATCTTCAATTTCCAGCTCCCGGATTGAATCTCCAATCTGCGGCTTATGTACAAGTCTGCCAAAATAATAATTGTCTCCTGACAGAGAAACCTTCAATGCTCCTGCACATGCCGATTCTGTCTGTGCGGAATTAGGACTGCTGTGTTTCATTCTGTCCCTTAAAAAAATCTTACATGCATTTCCCATGCTGTAATGTGATAAATCTTTATTCCTTCCCATACACTTTTCTGCAAGCTGTGCAATTCCGGCAGCTGCAACCATAAGACATCCGCCTGCTCTTGCAGGAATAAAGTTCACAACATCATCCATTTTAGCCGCAAATCTTCCGAAATGCAGATATTTATCATTCTTATAGCCAATCATTGAATCCATGGTATTAACTGCCTTATATACGAAGCCCCCGACAGCACCGAAAAACATCATATAAAACAATGGCGCAACAACACCATCTGATGTATTTTCCGCAACCGTCTCAACAGCCGCACGCGTAATACCATGTTCATCAAGCTGGCTGGTATCTCTTCCGACAATCATTGATACAGCCTGTCTTGCCTGTGGAATCCCTTCATTTTTCAAAGCATAATATACTTTCATGCTCTCTGTTTTTAGTGATTTCACAGCAAGAATCTGATAGCACATAATCGTTTCGACTACACATCCAAGCACTATATTAATATAATAGCAGACCGCAAGTATGCCCGCTGTAACAATACCTGTTATTAATGGTGTTAAAACTGCCAGAACTATGCCTCTTTTATATTTCTTTGCTTGTGAATACTCTTCTTTTAACAAAATGCTTTCCAGCCATGAAATCATTTTTCCTATCAGGCGTACCGGGTGATACAGCCAGTGCGGATCTCCGATAATCAGATCAAGCACATATCCACACATGATTGCTATAGTCTGACATGTAAATATACATGTAAAAATATTATTATTCATTATTTCTCCGTAATCTTTTTTATTGTACTTATATGTCCTTCCTCAGTAACATCGCAGATATATCCATCCCCATTGCCACAATGATAATCATAATAGTATCCACCATAGATTTCTGACAAAACCGCCATTATAGTTCCTCCATGAACAACACATGCAGCCGTTCCCACCCCTGATTCCATGCACTCATTAACAACCTTGTTCCACGCATGGACACATCTTGTCCTGAAATCAGCTATATCTTCTCCCTGCGGAAAAGGTATTGTTCCATTACTGTCAATCCATTTCTGGTAATACTCATCGCCCGTCAGTTCTTTATAATTCTTTCCCTCGAATTTACCAAAGTCACATTCCCTGAAATCCTGCACAATTATCTGCTTCATGTCAGGATATATAAATGCTGCTGTCTGACTGCATCTTTTTAAAGGACTTACATATAATGCCTGTACCTGTGGATAACATCTGTCACTCATATACTCGTGTATCTGTGCCGTTCCTGTATCACACAATGGTTCATCCGTAGTTCCTATATATCTCTTTTCAATGTTTCCTGCTGTTGCTCCATGTCTGATTAATACAATCTCCATATTCCTTACTGTCCGCCTTTCAGACACTGTCCTATTCCACAGATTACTCTTTCCACATGCACAGCCTTCTTAACTGCACTGCAAAGTACGCGTCCGACTGCTTCCCTGTATATTCTGTCCTCTTTTTCTAACGGAACAATTCCGCTTCCAACTTCATCACATATTATAATAATTTCCGGATTGATATCATACAGACTGTCTATCAGAGAGTCTGTTGATTTTCCTTCTTTAACATATCTTTTTATAAGCAGATGCATATGATTTAATATTTCAGCATTTTCCAGGTCTTCAATATTACAATCTGCCCCATCTGCCACAACCGACATATTTTTCTTACTACATACATAATCAAGTTTTCCCTGATAAGCCCCACCAAAATATACTTCCATATTATCTCCATTCTGCTGGCTAAATTAATGTAATTACTGCAATTGCAGCCGTCATGCACAACTCACTCACACAAAGCAGATAGCCCGCAAGGTCACCTGTCACCCCGCCAAACTGCTTATATGCCATATGCCTGTAATAGAGTAAAACAAGGAATGCTACAATGACAACAACTATTGCTGTTATAATACTGCACATACACATACATGAAATACATAATATAAGCTGCATTACAAGCATTATATTTACCCTCTTTCTGGCTGTAACACTTGTAAATGTATGAAGCATTCCGTTATTTCTTGCACCGCGGAAATTAACTGCTGCCAGTCCGCTGATAATTCTCGACAGATAAAAAGTAAATGCCATAATAATAATCTGCATATTTCCCGCCTTCTGTACAACAATAAATGCAGCAGCAAAATACAGCACATAATAAACCAGAAGTTTAATAACTGCAAATGCACCAATATGCGAATCCTTTAATATTGCCAGTTTCTTTTCCCTGTCACCATATGAATTAAGTGCATCACATGTATCCATATAACCGTCAACATGGATTCCCCCTGTTATAATAACCGGCAGTATGATAAGTACCAAAGTCCTGCTTATATCCGGCACATATAAAATTTCCCCGGCATATATCCATCCATAAACATAAGCTCCAGTTATAAGTCCAATCAGCGGAAAGAATCCCATTACATATTTCATGTCTTTTTCATCTAATTCAAGATGTGGCATTGGTATTTTGGAATACATTGAAAATGCAATCACCAGTGATTTAATTATCGACATCGCCAATATCCCCCTTTAAAAATACAGGAATTGAATATACAACTTCTACAACTGCATCTGCTGCTCTGGAAAGCCTCACATTAATCTCCCCAAGCCGCCTGATATAATCAGTTGTACCGGCATCATATTCACATCCGTCTGAAAATACTTCATTTGTTACAATAACAAGATGCCTGCATCCTGAATACAGTTTCATACAGCCATCAAATATATCATCTGGTTTTCCGGCTTCTCCAAAACATTCGTTGGCAAGAAGGTTAGACATGCATTCAACTAATACCACCGGTCTTTCTTCTTTATCACAGCAATCCAATGCACTGCCTATATTCTGATACTGCTCTATCGTTTCAAAGCCTTTTCCCTCACGCTGCCTTTTATGCTTTTCAATTCTTATTCTGCCTTCCTCTCCGAAAGGCTGCATGGTTGCCACATAATATTTTTTATTATCTCCGGCAAGCCGGCAGCATATCTGTTCAGCATATTCTGACTTGCCGCTGCCGCTTACCCCTGTAATTATAATCAACATTTTCCATAATCCTCATATGCAGCTATCTGTATATCGTCAAATGTAGTATTTTCCCTGTACACCTGCAAAGCCATGTCAAAAAGCGGAAACATCATAACTGCCCCTGTTCCTTCTCCTAATGCAAGCTCTGCATGAATAACAGCTTTCTTTCCCAGACTGTCAAGAAGTGCTTTCATTGCCGGTTCTTTTCCCTGATGAGATACAATAATATAATCATTAATCTCCGGCTGCAGCTTCACGGCAATAAGCGCTGCAACCGCCGCGATAACACCATCAGCAACAACCGGTATCCCATACACTGCTCCGCCGATATACACGCCCACAAGTCCTGCTATATCAAGCCCGCCTATACTCTGTAAAAGTTTTAATGGATTGTCTGCGTATCTGCCATACATTTCTTTAGCCTTTGTAATGACTTCAACTTTCCTTTTAAGCCCTGAATCATCAAGTCCTGCACCTCTTCCGGTAACAGCTTCTGGCTCAAGGTTTAATAATATACTTGCAAGTGCTGTACTCGTAGTTGTATTGCCAATCCCCATCTCTCCTGTAGCAAGAATATTATATCCTTGTTCACTGCACCATTCCACCTGCTTAATTCCTTCGTGGACTGCCTGTATGAGCTGTTCCTGTGACATTGCAGGTTCTTTAAGGAAATTTCGCGTACCTGTCATAACCCGTCTGTTTACAAGACCTTTATAAGTTCCTACATCTGTTCCATCCGCAAGTTTATCTGCTGCAATACCTATATTTACAGGAATCACTTCTGTTTTACTGCAAGCTGCCATTCTGCATACACTCGATATTCCATCTGCCATATTGCAGCTTACAACTGCAGTCACATCCTGTCCTGTCTGTGTAACTCCCTCTTCAACTATTCCGTTGTCTGCACACATTACAATAACAGCCCTTTTGTCTATATGTACATCAACTGTATTCTGGATTCCTGCTATCTGTGTTATTATTTCTTCCATAAGCCCAAGACCATGTAATGGCTTTGCTATTCCATTCCAGTGCGCTTTTGCTTTAATCACAGCATCTCTATTAATACCTTTTATATTATCCAGCTCCGGAATAAGTTCTGCTGCCTGTCTGCTGTTCTCCTTATACTTCATACATGCATCCATAAATCTCTCTGCCACATTTTCATTACCATAAAAATAAATGTGTGGAAATCCTGCATATAAAGTATCACTTCCGTAACCGGCAGAAGCTGTGCTGTTATCAGAAGCCTTTATGACTTCATAATCACTACCCGGACAGTCACTGTTCCAATAATGAAATTCATGTGCACGGAAGCTTTGATTTTTATCTGCAAGCATTGTATCTTTTGCAGCCTTAACGCTCATATACCCGAAACGCTGTAATTTTCCGGCATTATAACCTGTTCCTCTGATAATTCCAGCCATTGGATATTTTTCTTTTTCCGGAGTTTCAAGATACTCATGCAGATATAGAAACCCGCCACACTCCGCTATACATGGAAGACCTGACCGTATTCTGTCAGCAATATCCTTTCGCATTGATATATTTTCTGACAGTTCTTCTGCATGAAGCTCAGGATATCCCCCATATAATAATAATCCGTCTATATTATCAGGAAGACTGCTGTCTTTAAGAGGACTGAAATATGCAAGTTCACATCCACTCTGTCTTAAATAATCAAGGTTATCTTCATAAAGAAAACAGAATGCTTCATCCTTTGCAACTGCTATTCTTAGATTTCTCTTTTTCTTTTCTTTGTAATGGATTTCATTCTCAGAGGCGTTTTCTGCAATCTTAAGAATCCCGTCTATATCCAACGTTTCTTTCATCTGACTTGCAATACAGGTGACTTTTTCCTGAAAATGTTCAACCTCTGCGGATGTAACAAGTCCAAGATGACGGCTTTCAAGAACGGCCTCCTTCTTATATGGCAGATAGCCTAATGGTTCTATCCCCATCTCTTTAACCATCTGTGCAGCATCTTTATATAATCTGGATGATAAATTGTTAAATATCACACCTCTGATATGACTATCTTTTTCATATCCTGTATATCCTTTTATGACTGCACCTATTGAATTACTCATCCCACGGCAGTTTACTATAAGTATAACCGGTGTATCCGTAATGCCTGCTATATCATAGGAGCTTCCCTTCGTGCCAAAGCCCTGGCCGTCAAAGTATCCCATAACGCCCTCAACTATGGTTATATCACTCTCACATTCTTTGCATGCAAGCAGATATTTTATTGTCTCATCATCACAGAACCAGCTGTCAAGATTGCCTGTACGCATATTCAGTACACGAGAATGAAACATAGAATCAATATAATCAGGTCCGCATTTTAATGCTGATGTCTTAAGTCCCATATCTTTAAAGCACTGGCATAAACCACAGACAATTGTTGTTTTGCCACACCCACTGCCTGTTCCGGCTATCATTATACGACTCATTGCATTCTCCTTCCCTCTATAATAAATACTGGATTATTTGCAGACATCATATGATATCTGCCTGTTTTCTTTATCTGTGTTACAGCAATCTGGACTATATCAAGTACGCTCATATTATTCTTTTCCATTAATGAAATCATATCCTGTAGTGTTTCTAAAGTTACTGCTGTAGCCACAACATGGACATTGGGATTTTTTCTAAGAATACTGTCAAAAATGTATTCTGATTCACCGCCACTTCCACCAATAAACACTTCATCCGGCACTGGAAGATTATCAATTACATCTGCTGCATTGCCATGTATAATCTCTATGTTATTAAGTCCGAATTTCTCTGCATTACGGGCAATAAGACTGCATCCTTCTTCTGTTCTCTCAACCGCATATACAGTTCCGTATGGTGCATGCAGTGCAAGCTCTACCGAAACAGAACCTGTTCCTGCGCCTATATCATACACACATGAATTCTTTCTGACTGCCATACGGCTGATTACACTTGCCCGTATTTCCCTCTTAGTCATTGGCACATCTGAACGGATAAAATAACTGTCAGGAATTCCTGTTATAGTAAATGTATGTGAATAATCATTGTATACTGCCATTACAGTAAGCCCTGCTGACTCATATTCTGTAAATTCTGACACTTCACCACTGGATATCTTTTCATTTTCATATGAAAGATTTTCCCCTATCCAGACATGTGCCTTTGAAAGCCCCACACTCTGAAGCTGCTTACATATCTGTGATACATTTCCCTGTGTCAGAAAATATGTCATCTCATTCTGTAAAACTACAGGTATGTAACTCTGTTTTTTTCCATGCACACTTACAAATGCCGCATTTTCCCAAGGCTTTCCTATTCTTGCGGCAAAATATATTACAGAAGATATTCCAGGCAGGATACGGTATTCATATTTTCCTTCAAGCGCATCTGCAAGCTTTCTTGTTCCACTGTAAAATCCGGTATCACCAGACATAAGCACAACATATTCTTGTGCCTCTTCCTGCTCGATAATACTTACTATATTATCTGCTGTTACAGCATAAAATGTCTTTTTATCCGGATATTCCTCTATCAACCGCTTTGAACCTATTATAATTTCTGCATTATCAATTGCAGCTTTTACTTCCTCTGTAATGCAGCTTTTACTGCCCGGTCCCATTCCAGCTATAATTACCCTTTTCATTACTCACTCCATCTTAACCTGTTAACACTGTGAATCAATATTTTCTTCAAGATACGCTATAATTTCCGAAAGCTTCTTACCATCATTTTCCAAGGGCCGCCTGATTACAATGCAGTCAGTTCCTGTATTTAGTGTGGCAGATATTTTTTCTTCATATCCACCGTTATTTCCTGATTCTTTTGTAACAAGTACCCCGATATTAAACTGCCTTATTACTGCTTCGTTTAATTCCTGTGAAAACGGTCCCTGCATTGCAATTAAATGTGCCGGCAGAAATCCCGTATCAACCGCCTTCTGAAGCATTTCAGGACTGGGAAGCAGTCTTAAATAGGCACGGTTCTGATAATCCTGTATCTTTGTGTAATCCGGTAAATGCTTGCTTCCTGTTGTCAGCAGAATATTCTTTTCAAGATACGGCTTGTCATTTAACAAATCCACCGCTTCCCGCATACTGTCTGCCACGCGGATATGCGCCTTTGCACTGCCGGTTACATTTTCCGTCATATCCGTATTTTCCCGCAGTATCCGCATATAAGGAAACCCTGCTGTCTGACAGGCTTCTTTGATATTTTTTGTCACCTCATCTGCATATGGATGTGTTGCATCAAGCACACACACCGGGCGAATCTGCGTAAGCTGACTGTAAATCTGCTTCATGTCCAGCCGTCCGGCATGAATATGCAGATTCGGTGCCTGCGGAAGAATTTCCCTGCCGTATTCTGTTGCCACAAAAACCTCTGCCTGCCATTTATTCTGCACAAAACATTCACAGAGCCGGTGTCCCTCGGTCGTTCCGGCAAACAGGACAATTTTTTTCATGCTCATCGTACCTGATACCCTCTCGGTGTTACCATTTTCCCGCCAATCACCTTTGTCCGGCTGTTTCCGATATAGACAGTCGTAAACATATCTGCTTCAAATTCTGCCAATTCTTTTAAAGAAAGAACGCCCGTTTCCTGTCCGTCCCGTCCGATATTTTTTACATAACCGCAGACCGTATCCGGTGACTGTGCTTTTTCTACAATTTCACAGGCTTTCTTTAAATAGCCTGCCCTGCGGCGGCTTGACGGATTGTACAGGCAGATGACCAAGTCTGCTTCTGCCGCCGCCAGAAGGCGCTTTTCAATGAGTTCCCACGGTGTCATGCAGTCACTTAAACTAATCACCGCAAAGTCGTGGGATAACGGCGCGCCAAGACATGCCGCACCGCTGTTTGCCGCCGTCACACCGGATATTACCTGAATCTGCACGGATTCTTCTGCCAGTTCATAAACCAGACTCGCCATGCCGTATACACCGCTGTCCCCACTGCACACCAGCACCGTTTGCCCTGTCAATGGCATACTGACAGCGTTCCCGCTCCTGCATCATATTGGTTGAATAATACTGTTTATCCGGAAAATACTGTTTTAATAATTCCACATAAGTCCGAAATCCCACCACAAGTTCCGAATCCTGTATTGCCCTGACTGCTTCCAGTGTCATATTTTCCTTTGAACCGCTTCCAAATCCTACTATTTTAAGCATTTTACTCCTCATTTCTTTTTATTTTATAAACCGCGACCGTGATGCCGTCACAGGCGGTTTTTGCCACTATTTTTTCTCCGCCGCCGGAGGCCGCACAGGCACTCCGCTCGCAGACATTATCCACACCCATCTGCCCCTTTACAAAGGACGATGCCGTAAA
>ERZ773111.721-NODE-721-length-19372-cov-6.924160_pt1 | contig 19372 bp, 14 predicted proteins | sample MGYA00580567_ERZ773111 | MGnify/ENA primary metagenome ERZ773111 (study PRJEB29015, sample SAMEA2737875) | human gut metagenome | biome: human gut; feature: human-associated habitat; material: faeces | place: China | collected 2012 ...
GGGTCCCCAGGCAAAGCCTGCGGTAGCCCCTGCCGCCGGTGCCGCCACGCAGGAGCTGGAAGCAGCCGGTACTGCGGACGCAGCCGGGCCTGCTGCCGGGGAGAGCCAGCTTGACCCGGACGATGCTTTTACCCTGAGCGAAGCAGAGGAGGACTCTGAGGAGGGCAAGGACCCCACGGACAATCCCACGGAGAACCCCACGGAGAACCCCACAGAGAAACCCACGGAGAATCCTACGGACGACCCCACGGAGCCCCCCAAGAAGGATGTGGTGTACGAGTACGCCCCGGCGGCAGACCCGAATCCGGAGCAGCAGGCCACGAAACCCACCCTCAGCGTCTCTGCCGCCCCTACGGCAAAGACCCGGGAGGCCACTCAGGCCAACGCCCCTGCGGCTGATCCTGCTCCGACCACTCCGGCAGAGGGCAGCGCCGAAAACCCCACCAAAAACGTCATCCGGGTCATCAATAACTGGGTGGGCGATGCGGCCAAGGAACTCAAGATCCGGCTCAGTAATGTGAATATTAAGGTGGATAACACCAGTCGCTATGCGAGTGGAGGAAGGGATTTTTATTTCGACGAATGGAACTACTATTATGGAGTATCAGCAGCACAGGTGAAGGGTACCGGAAATACCAAAATTGAGCTGGACGGCCAGAATGTTCTGGACAGCGATGTACGGAGCAGCCCTACTACATCCGTGTTTTGGGCGGGTCTGAACAAAAAGGGCAACGGAAACCTGACCATCACAGATGAGACCAGCGACACGGGCGAGACCATTACCGCAAAGGATGAAACAGACACCTCCGGAAGCCTGAGGGCAGAGGGAGGAGAGGTCGGTAGAGCTGCTGCTATTGGCGGAAACAGCGGCCAAGCCACGGATAATATCACCATCGAAGGATATGCAACGGTAAAAGCAAACACATTGGGGCACAATGGAGCCGGCATCGGTGGCGGCAATGGCGCAAAAGGCAGCAATATCACCATTCAGGGCCATGCCAATGTTACGGCAAACGGCGGATGGTCCGGAGCCGGTATCGGCGGCGGATCCCAAGGTAATGATGGCGGAGGAGATGCGGAGAACATCATCATTCAGGACTATGCCAAAGTAACTGCTACAGCTTATGATGGCGCGGCCATCGGAAGCGGCAGTGCGCAGTATAGTGTGTGGGGTGATCAAGAGAAGAGTGGCGTGGCCAAAAATATTGTGATCCGTGGCCACGCAATAGTCAATGCAAAGAACGATGGCAGCGGAGCCGCCATTGGCGCTGCCGGAAATGGAAAAGATGCCAGCGCAGAGGTGACCATTGGAACGCCCGGGGCTACAGCAGAGACGGAAGATGTCCATGTCACGGCAATCGGGCACTACGGCTCTGCCATTGGCAATGGCGCAAAAGATACCAAGGTCACCATTCAGGGCCATTCGACCATCCTGATGGAGAGCAGAAGAGAAAATTCCGCTGCGATCGGAAGTAAGGATGGAGATGTGGAGGTCAATATAAAGGACAATGCCTCCATCGATCCAGCTCCGAGTGCAGGAATCTCCTCCGATATCGCAGGAGGCTGCGATATCGGCGGCGGGAATCTTCCGGGCAGAGAAGTTGTAGTGAACATTGACGGCGGAAAACACGGAAAAGTTAAGATCGGTGAGAACCATGCAATATTAGGAAGCATCTATGGTGCAATTTCCGGCACCAAGGTCAACATCGGTGACAATGTGCTGCTTAAAATGCTACAATCGGGATGGTCGACGGATGCTAAGTATATCAATGTGAACGGTGCCGAGGCTGAGGTAGGCACAAGAGATAATCCCGGTGCAGGGGGACTTGTAATTGGCGATAATACAGAGCTGTGGTATATCAACAACGGTGATGAACTGCAGAAGATCGTCCATGGCAAGAACCTCTGCAAAAAAAAGTCCAAAACAGAACATTACCAAAGAACCCACCTGCACTGAATCGGGCTCTGCAGATTGTACTTGCGACTATGAGCATACGAACGGAGCAGCCCACCCCAGTTGTAACCGCACTTGGACAGATAAGGTTCCTGCTCTGGGCCACCACTGGGTGGACAACGGCAGCGACAGCACCCATATCTGTGACAGAGACAATGTGACGACCAAGGCCCATAGCTACGGCGAGTGGGTCGTCGATACCCCGGCCACCTGCACCACGGCAGGTGAAGAAAAGCATACCTGCTCGGTGTGCGGCCATGAACAGACCAGACCCATCCCCGCCACCGGCCACCACTGGGTGGACAAGGGAGACGGCACCCACACCTGCACCAACTGCGGTGCCACCGAGGGCCAGCCTGTCAACACCAACAGCGCCCTTGAGCTGCGGGTGGTGGACGCTGAGGGCATGGACCAGCCCTTTACCGTGAGCCAGAACGGCACCCTGCGCACCTACACCGGTGCCTACGACACTGCCACCCTTACCGGCGACCTGGACACCCTGCGTTACCTGCAGGACCACGGCGCACAGACCATCCAGTTCGTCACCAATGGCCAGACCAGCAGCTTTGCCATCAACGACCTGCTGGCACAGGGCAGCGGCAGCGAGGTGTTCTACCTCACCCACCGTGGGGCCGAAGAGCCCACCCTGCTGCTGGTGGAGGCAGACCACAGCGAACTGGTGAAAGACTAACCATCCCCGGAGGCGGAGTTTACCGCAAAGCTCCGCTTTCCTCCTTATTGCATAAGCAGACCCCCCGGCACTTCCGCATGGTGCCGGGGGGTCTGCGCATAAAAACGACCTCTGCCGCCGGGTGACCGGAAGCAGAGGCCGTTTTGTTATACGATTGAGTTTTTGAACAGGGAAGAGGCTTACTCCACGCTGATCATATAGTAGTAGACCGGCTGACCGCCGCGGATGTGGCTGACCTCAACATGGTTGGGGCATTTTGCCTTGACGATCTCGGTCACCTTCTCGGCATCCTCGTCGGAGACGTCGCAGCCGGAGATGATGGTGACGAAGCTGGAATCCTTCTTGCACATACCGCGGGCCAGACGATAGGTGGCCTTGGTGATGTCGTTGGAGGTGGAGACGATCTTGCCGTTCTCCAGGGCCATGATCTCGCCCTTCCTGATGCGCTTGCCGTCGTACTCGCTGTCGCGGGCGGCGTAGGTGATGAGGCCGGTGGAGACCTTATCGGCAGCAGACATCATGTTGATGGTGTTGGCCTCCACGGTGGCAGAGGGGTCGAAGTTCAGCAGAGCGGTGATGCCCATGGGGACGGTACGGGTGGGCAGGACGACCACCTGACGGTCAGCCAGCTTCTGGGCCTGCTCAGCAGCCATGATGATGTTCTTGTTGTTGGGCAGAACGAAGACGGTCTTGGCCGGGACGCTCTGGATGGCGGCAAGGATGTCCTCGGTGGCGGGGTTCATGGTCTGACCGCCGGAGACGACAGCGTCAGCGGCCAGGTCGGTGAAGACAGCCTTCAGGCCCTCACCGGCGGCGACAGCAACGAAGCCATAGTCGCGGCTGGGGTCAACGGCAGCGTAGATGAACTCGCTGGCGGGGTCGGGCTTCTTCTCAGCGGAAGCCTGCTTCTCGAGGCTCTTGCCCTGCTTCTGGCGGGCCAGGAACTGCTCGTGCATATTCTCGATCTTGAAGTTGGTCAGGTAGCCGTACTTGATGGCCTCGCTCAGGATCTTGCCGGGGTCGGCGGTGTGGACATGGAGGTTGATGACGTCATCGTCCTCGATGCAGACGACGCTGTCGCCGTTGGACTCGGCGAAAGCGCGCATCTTTGCGGCGCTTGCGCCCTCGTTCTTATTGATGAGGAACTGGGTGCAGTAGCCGTTCTTGATGTCCTCGACCTTCATCAGGTCATCGGTGAAGACGCCCTTGCCCGCGTTCGCGGTGGAGAGCTTGGCCTTGTTGGGGACAGCCTCGCCGCCGGCCACGATGGCCTCGCCGTGGAAGACCTTGCCCATGCCCTCGAAGATGATCATGATGCCCTGGCCGCCGGCGTCCACGACGCCAGCCTTCTTCAGGACGGGCAGCAGGTTGGGGGTGTCCTCCAGAGCCTTCTGACCGGCGGTCATCACCACGTCCCACAGCTCGGCCACGTCCTCTTTGCCACAGGCAGCAGCTTCCTCGGAAGCGATGCGGGCAACGGTCAGGATGGTACCTTCGGTGGGCTTCATGACAGCCTTGTAAGCGCCCTCGACGCCCTTCTTCAGCGCAGCCACGATGTCGGAAGCGTCAGCCTCCTTTTTGCCCTCCAGAGCTTTGGAGAAGCCGCGGAACAGCAGGCTGGTGATGACGCCGGAGTTGCCGCGTGCGCCGCGCAGCATGGCGGAGGCAGCGGTCTTTGCGGCCTCGCCCACGGTGCAGCTGTCGTCCATGGCCTGCAGCTCACGGACGGCTGCGCCGACGGTCATGCCCATGTTGGTGCCGGTGTCGCCGTCGGGGACGGGGAACACGTTCAGCTCGTCCACGCGGGAGCGCTGGTTGTTGATGTTGTTTGCGCCGGAAATAATGGCGTCGCGCAGGATCTTACCAGAAATCATTGCTTTTTACTCCTTATATCTTCCCGGTACCCCCGGGCGGGCTTTGTCTCATCAGGCAACCACGTCATCGACCGATACGACCACGCGGGCGACTTTCAGGCCGGTGGCCTGCTCCACCTCGTCCTTCACGCGGTGCGAGATGGAACGCGCGGCGGTGGAGATGTTCAGCCCGTAGCTGACGGCAATGTGCAGCTCGATCACGAGACGGCCCTCTTCCTGTGTGACACGGACGCCCTTGGCCGAATCGTCCACGCCGCGCACGGCGCTGCGGACACGGTCGGTCAGATCACGGGGGGCCATTGCGGCCACGCCGTAGCATTGTTTGGTTGCTTCGCCCACGAGCGTGGAAAAATACTCGGCTGAGAAGCTGACATCTCCCAGCGGGAAACGGGAAGTGATCATAGTCGCTCTGCTCCTTTTATTTATTATGATACCCCGGTCCGCACGGCGGCGGGGCGGTGCGCGGGCCTAAGAAGGCGGCGTACCACTCTTATTATACAACTTTATGAGGAAGCTGTACAGCACATAATTGCTGACAGAAAAAAGTCAGGCACGGCTTACCCGTCTCGGTCTGTTTCGACACCGCAAAGCCGGTATACTGAAAGACAGACAGAGCCGCAAAGGGCCGCGTTCCTGTTGTTAGTATAGCACAAAATCCTTCGCAGTGCATCTATTTCGTGAATATTTATCCGACAAAACAAAAAGTGATTGTGAATAAAATATAAAAGATGACGCGGGCGTCTTTATCTTACTATGAAAAAGTGCTAAAATCTAAGATGGCAAGAGTAAGACTGTATCCGGCGCAGGATGCAGGGGCATTCGACTGCCAAGGTGCTGAAGACAGGAATTTGCTGCGGCTGCACAGGAGCTGCGGCCCAGCGGCGGAAAAGTTCACAATAGGAGTTGTTTTCATGAATATTCTGTTTTTCCTTTCCCCCAAGCAGGACCTGATGTATGTGTACGATGACTTCACCCTTCGCCAGACGCTGGAAAAATGGGAGAACAACCGCTACGCATCCATCCCGGTGCTCAACCGCAAGGGAGAGTATGTGGGGACCCTGACGGAAGGGGACATCCTCTGGGGGCTGAAAAAGTTCCACGGCCTCGACCTTGAGGCGGCAGAGGACATCCCGATCCGGGACTTTGCCCACAAGCGGGACTACAAGGCCGTCACGGTCACCACGAGCATGGACCAGCTCATCGAGGCGGCCATGAACCAGAACTTCGTCCCCGTCGTGGATGACCGGGGAATGTTCATCGGCATCGTCCGCCGTCAGGCCATCATCCGCTACTGTTACGACCGCTCCCGCGCTGCCGCCGCAGAGCAGCGCAGAAAACCCGAAAAGCAGGAAAAACGAGTCCCGGTTTCTGCCGGGGTGCAGTAAAACAGGAAAAGGCCCCGCCGCTCTGCATGAAATGTGCAGGGCAGCGGGGCCTTTCTATGCCTGTGGGAAGGGGAGAGTGGAGCTTCAGCCCACGGTGAGGCTGGAATCGGTGGACCGGTGGGTCAGGACAGCCTCGGCGTCCTCGCCGCCCATGGCCAGCAGCTCGTCCACCGAGAGGGTGGTGGAGCAGAGGATGGTCTGGAAGGTGATGGTCTCGATGCCCTCAGCCCGCAGCGGACGCAGCGCGGCCAGCGAGATGCGGAAGGAGGCTGTGAACCGTCCGACGCAGACGGTGAGGGTATTGCCGCTCTGGGTGCTGGTGTAGGAGATGACCGCGCCGCTCTTGTCGGTGACAGTCAGGCCGGGGAGGGGAGAGGCGGGTGTGGACGGGGTGGCAGAGCCGCCGTCAGAAGAGGAAGAAGACTCCTCGGGGATAACAGGCTCTTCCGGCTCCACAGGACGGGGGATGGAGACCTGATTGACCTTGCCGTCGGCATCGGTGACGGTGACTTTTGCGCCCGGGCCTAGCTTGTCCTTGATGGTGTCGAGGTCGAGCTCATGGCCGGCCTGCAAGAGGGCCTTGCCGTTGGGACTGCCGGCCTTGGCGGTCAGCTCGAGGCTGCCCGACAGATCGATGACGCTGCTGTAGATGCCGCTGCCGCCGCCGGTGCTGCCGTTACCGCCAGCGGCTTCGACCGTACCGCCGGAGATGGCGACACGGTCGAAGCTGCAGATGCCGTAGCCGCCGACTTTGCCGCCGTAGCCGCCAGCGGCGTTGACCGTATTGCCGGAGATGGTGACGACGCCGCCGCTGCGGATGCCGTCGCCGCCGTAGCCGTCTTTGCTGTCGCCGTTACCGCCCTTGGCGGTGACCGTACCGTCGGAGACGGTGAGGCCGCCGCCGCTGCGGATGCCGTCGCCGCCGACGAGGCTGCCGCCGTTACCGCCATTGGCAGTGACCGTACTACCGCCGGAAATGGTGACGCTGCCGTTGCTGTAGATGCCGTGGCCGCCGTGGCCGCCGTCTGCACCGCTGCCACCTTGGGCCGTCAGGCTGCCATTTTCGCCGCCGGTGATGGTGAGACTGCCGGTGCTGGCGATGCCGTTGCGGCCATAGTTGCCGGTGTCGCTGATACCACCGGTGAGATGGTTGTCGCCCTTCAGGGTCAGCGTCACATCGCCCTTCGAAGTGAGAGCGGAACCGGAGCCGGCCTTGATGTTCACATTGTCCAGCGTGACCTCGACCTTATCGTTCCCGGCGTCGATGGTCACGGTATTGGAAGAAGCGGTGTCCTTGTCACTATTTGTGATGATGGTGTTGGTGTCTTCCCTGTCGATGATTGAGCCCTGTGAGACTTTGTTCGTCCCTTCGGTGTCACCCGCTTTCACGGTGATGTTACCATTCTCAATGCACCATGTATCGGCAAAAGCCGGGGCGGTAAGGGTGATGAGCATTGCGGCAGTCAGGGCAAACGCTGCTGCCCGCTGAGAGGCCGGACGGGGTGAATCGATACCCTCCGTATGGAGGGGGCGACCCAGAACACGCATCGCAAGCTTACGATAAGACAACATACAAAAACCTCCTTTGAATGGTGAAAAACAGGGGGTGTCTAATTACCCTGAATGTACCACATCTGCGGAGAAAAATCAATAAAACCTGCACGAATCACCCTGTTTCCTGCGTGAATGGAGAAGTTCGGACAGATTTTGGCTCTCCCCTTGGGGGAGCTTGCGCGGAGCACCTGAGAGGGCAAGGACGCTGACAGAGAGCTTTTTTGCGCCTTTTTGCTCAAAAAACTGCCTGAAAGCACATTTTATTGGACTTTTATTCTGCTATACTCCTGTCAGAACAAAAAGACACAGGAGGGAAGAGGAATGAAAGACATTGAACTTCGGTATGTGGGCGGTCATGTGGAGGTGTATACGGAGGCGGGCGCGTTCCTGTTCTCGGCGGACACCCTGCGGGAGGCGATGGAAGAGCTGGATGCCGCTTGATGCATTCCCGGAAATACCGGGAAGCACCGGGCGAGAGTTAGAAAATACTAATGTAAAATGAATGTAAAATTCAAGAAAAGAACCGTCTAAGAAGGCCCGGAAATCTTAAAATTCCGGTCAAAAAAGTGATTTTCCTGTAAAATAATGCTTGTTGAGCCGGGGGGTTCGATGTTATAATAAAAAGGACGGCATTTTGCGTATGGAGAGCGAAGCACGGCCGTCTTGTGCAATGGAGCAATAGGAAGATTTTAGGAGCATTGTTTTATGGACATTACACACATCACCTCTCTGCTGGGCGGTATTGCGCTGTTCCTGTATGGTATGTCGATCATGGGTGCCGGCCTCGAAAAGCTGGCCGGCGGCAAGATGCAGGGCGTATTGCAGAAACTGACTTCGTCCACCATCAAGGGCGTCATTTTCGGCACCCTCATCACCGGCGTCATCCAGTCGTCGGCCGGCACGGTCGTCATTTGCGTCGGCCTCGTCAACTCCGGCATCATGACCCTTACGCAGTCGGTAGGCGTTATCATGGGTGCAAACATTGGTACTACGGTCACCGGTCAGCTCATCCGCATGGCGGATATTTCGGGCGACAGCCTCATCCTGACCCTCATCCAGCCCAAGACGTTTGCGCCGGTGGTGGCGTTTATCGGCTGCATTTTTTATGTATTTATCCGCAACGCGAAGAAAAAGAACATCGGCCAGATCATGCTGGGCTTCGGCATCCTGTTCACGGGCATGAGCCTGATGGACACCGGCGTGTCTCCCCTGCGTGAGAGCGCAGCGTTCCAGGAGCTGTTCGTCACCATGACCAACCCCATCCTCGGCGTTCTCGTGGGCGTGGTGGTCACGGTCATCATCCAGTCCTCTTCGGCCTCTGTGGGCATCCTGCAGGCGCTGTCCAGCACCGGCCTCGTCACCTTCAGCTCGGCCATCCCCATCGTGCTGGGCGCCCACATCGGCACGGCCTTCACCCCGCTGCTGACCATCGGCGGCTCCTCCAAGGACGGCAAGCGCGCCGCCCTCATCCACCTGTACTTCAACATTATCGGCAGCGTCATCCTGCTGGCGCTGGTCTATGCAGTCCAGTTCACCATCGGCATCCCCATGTGGGGCGATGTGATGAACAAGAGCAGCATTGCAAACATCCACACCATGACCAGCGTCATTGCGATGCTGCTCTTCCTGCCCTGCAGCGGTGTGCTGTCCAAGCTGGCCATGATGACCGTGCCGAACAGCGCGGAGGAGGCGCAGGAGCTGAGTATGCCTGTGCTGGATGAGCGTCTGTTCAAGAGCCCGGCTGTGGCTCTGCAGCAGGCTAAGAACGCGGTGGTCAAGATGTCCCGCCGCGCAGCCCGCAACGTCGGCCTCGCCACCCCGCTGCTGCTCAAGATGGACGAGGACGTCGTGAGTGCCATCGATGTCCGCGAGAACCTCATCGACCGGATGGAGGTGGACATCTCCAACTACCTCATCAAGCTGGCAGACCAGGAGCTGGGCGACGCGGAGAGCCATGAGGTGACTGAGCTGCTCAACTTTGTCACCGAGTGCGAGCGCATCGGCGACTATGCAGTCAACATCAAAGAAAAAGCGCAGGAGCTGACCGACAAGGAAGTCACCTTCAGCGAGAAGGCACAGCAGGAGCTGAAGCTTCTCGACAATGCGCTGGAAAAGATACTGACCCTCACCACGGACGCCTTCGAGTTCGACGACGCCCGGACCGCCAGCCAGGTGGAGCCGCTGGAACAGGTCATCGACATCCTCGTGGAGCGGCTTCGTGCGCAGCACATCAAGCGTCTGAAGGAGGGTGCCTGCTCCATTGATACCGGTGTCGTCTATCTCGATGTGCTGAACAATGTAGAGCGTATCTCGGACCACTGCTCCAACATCGCCGCCCGTCTGGTGGGCATGGAGGCAGGCGAGGACTACGACTCCCATACCCTTAAGAATATGATGCACCACAACCCCACCAAGGAATATATGCTCAACTACGAGCAGTGCCGCAAGGACTACCTCGTCCCGCTGGAACAGCTCGAAGCCTGATTTTGATAAAGTATAAAAACAGTGCAGACCTCCCCGGGGTGGTCTGCACTGTTTTCGTTTATTCGCCCAGATCTTCCAGCAGCGCCCGGAGGGCCGTTTCGCCGGTGACGTAGAGGCCCTGCTTGAGCCGGAGGGCATCGGCCTCAGGGAGGAGATTGACATAGATGCCGGTGCGCAGGAGCCGCTTGTCGGGCAGTCCGTTGTCGGAGCAGGTGTAGACGACCACCCGCCCACCCTCGTCGCAGAGGTAGAAGTCGGTGCCGCTCTGCCCGGCGGAGCCCTGCGCGGCCAGACCCGGCTCGGTGGCCGGCGTCTCTTCGCCGGAGTCGGCAGGGAAGGGGAGACTGGGCAGGGCCATCCAGAACAGACTGAACACGATGGTAAAAATGCACAGCGCATAAAAAATGCAGAGCCAGACCTTGCGCATGGCAGTGGACTCCTTTCGGCTGAAATGGTGTTTCAGACGGTAGTATGTGCAAAAGAAAACTGCCTCAGACAGGGATGCAGAATTTTCACACCCGGATGCTGTACTTTGGCGGGGCAGATGTGCTATACTAACATCGTATCCGGTCGATTCCCCCTTGCGGAAGCGGGCGGTGCGGACTATAATGTATTATTATTGCTGCGGGCAGTCTGGCCGCAGCAGGAACAGCAAACGGCATCGTCAGAGGATGCTTTGAGATGCAGAACAGTGAAAATTGCGATAGGAGGCGATCCTTATCTCAAACAATGAAAGACGGAGACTCCACAGTGATGGTGCGCTCCGGGAGCAGAACCGGCGGGTCCGTGAGCCCCGCGAACCGCAGGAGCAGGAAGAAAAGCACGGCCATCCCGTTCTCGGATTCCTGGGCCGGACCATCGTCACCCTCGTCTGTCTGGGCATTATGGCGGGCAGTCTGGTGGCAGTGGGCGCTGTGTACTATGTGGTGCAGGCTACGGCCAGTGACGGCGACCTGCTGGACCTCGACAACATCGAACTGAGCCAGTCGAGCCTTGTGGTGGCCACCGACCCCGACACCGGCGCACAGGTGGAGTACGCCACCCTGCGCTCTTCCAACAGCCACCGCGTCTGGGCGGACCTTGAGCAGATCCCCACCAACCTACAGTATGCATTCATCTGCACCGAGGACAAAGACTTTTACAACGAGCCGGGCGTCAACTTCAAGCGCACCATCGGCGCGATGATCAATGAATACCTGCTGCCCATCTACAGCTCCAAGCAGGGCGCCTCTACGCTGGAACAGCAGCTCATCAAGAACCTGACCAGCGACAAGAGCGCCAGCGGCATCGAGGGCGCACTGCGCAAGCTGCGCGAGATCTACCGCGCCCTCATCCTGAGCCGCAGCTACTCCAAGGAGACCATTCTGGAAGCCTACCTGAACACCATCAGCTTTACCGGTACCATCCAGGGCGTCCAGACGGCGGCAAACGAGTACTTCGACAAGGATGTCAGCGAGCTGACCCTCTGGGAGTGCGCGTCCATCGCGTCCATCACCAAGAATCCCACCAACTATAACCCCTACACCAACCCCGAGAACCTCATCAACCGCCGGAACTTCCTGCTCTACAATATGTGGCAGCAGGGTGTCATCTCGGAAGAGGATTACCGCAGCGCCGCTGCCCAGCCGCTGGTGCTGGCAGAGACGGACAACACGAAGAAGAGCAGCTCCACCACCTCTTACTTCACCGATGCCCTCTTCAACGAGGTGGTGAAGGACATCATGGCCAAGGAGGGCGTGGACGAGTCCACCGCCCAGAGTATGCTCTACACCGGCGGCTATACCATCGAGGCAACGGTCAACCCCAAGATCCAGACCGCGATGGAGAACCTGATGCTCAACACCGACGATGCCTACTTCCCGGCCGGCTGGCATGAGGAAGAGGTGACCAGCATCTCCGACGACGATGTGCAGGTCTACAACGAGGACGGCACCCCCAAGACCCGCACTGGCGATGACGGTACGGTCTACTATTACCGCAACGTCCGCACCCAGGCGGCGATGGTCACGCTGGACTATGACGGCAATGTCATCGCCATGGTGGGCGGTCTGGGCGAAAAGACCAAGAGCCTTTCCCTGAACCGCGCCTACGGCGTCACCCGTCAGACCGGTTCTACCATCAAGCCCATCGGCGCCTATGCGCTGGGCATCGAGTATGGTCTGGTCAACTGGTCCACCATGCTCAACAACTCGCCCCTCTACCTCAAGCAGGACATGGTCATCCGTGACGAGGACTACTGCCGCCGGAACGGCCTCATGGGTCTGACGGACAAGCAGCTGAAAGCCTACCCCAACGCATGGCGCAGCTGGCCCCGCAACTACGGCGGCAACTACGGCGACGGCTCCGACCTGCCGCTTTGGAACGGCCTCGCACGCTCCCTGAACACCATCGCCATCCGCGTTGGCGACCTCGTGGGCGCGAACAACATCTTCAACTTCGTCTACAATACCCTGCAGCTCAGCACGCTGGACCCCGTCAACGATGTGGGCCTTGCACAGATGGTCATGGGCAGCCAGACCCACGGCGTCACCCCGATGGCGCTGGCGGCGGCGTTCCAGATCTTCTACGATGGCGAGTACACCACGCCTCACCTCTACACCCGTGTGCTCGACCGTGACGGCAACATCTATATGGAGAGCAACGACACCAGCTATCAGGCTCTGACGCCCCAGACGGCCTACGTCATGAACCGTCTGCTGAAGAACGTCCTGTTCTCCAGCGTTGGTACGGCCAGCGGCCGCTACCCCAACTCCAACGGTATGGAGGCCTTCGGTAAGACCGGTACGGCCAGCGATGAGAAGGACCTGTGGTTCGTGGGCGGCACGCCCTATTACGTCACCGCTGTGTGGTGGGGCTATGACGCGCCCTTCGATATGACCAAGACCCTCGGCAAGCAGCAGGCCAAGACCCGCACCTGTGTCATGGCCTGGAAGGCCCTGATGGAGCAGATCCAGGCAGAGCTGCCCTATAAGGCATTCCCGGCGGCTGACGGCGTCGTGGAGCGCAGCTACTGCACCCAGAGCGGCCTGCTGGCCAGCGGCTCCTGCCCGAGCACGGCAGTGGGCTACTACCGTGCCGACGACCTGCCCGACGTCTGCAATTATTCCCACGGTCAGGCAGCTGTCGCCAGCGAACCCCTTGCGCCTGAGCCGGACACCACTGGCCTCGACACCGACTAAGGCAAAAATCATACTTTTGCGGCATCGGGTAGCAATTCCGGTGCGCTGAGAGGGTACTTCACGGCTCAAAACTGGATAATCTGACAAAATAGCATCCGACCTCTTGCAATGCAGGGAGTCGGATGCTATTATATTTTCTGCAAGAACACTTGTGTTTGAGAGGTGAACAAGTTGGAACGCCGTTTTTATCTGGTGGATGCACAGGTCCTGCCGGAAGTTTTCCTCAAGGTCGTCCGGGCCAAGGAGCTTCTGGCCAGCGGAGAGGCACGCAGCATTTCGGCTGCGACCCGCAGCGTAGACCTGTCGCGCAGTGCATTTTATAAATATAAGGACTGCATTTTCGACTCGGAGAATGGCCGCGAGGTCATCACCGTCATGGCGACCCTGCGGGACGAGACGGGTGCATTGCAGAGCCTTCTGGCCGGCATCAGTGCCGCCGGTGCCAGCATCGTGACCATCAATCAGTCTACTCCGGAGAACGGAGCCGCGCTGGTGGCTGTCACCATCCGCACCGACACCATGCAGATGACCCCCGAGGAGCTGACGGAAAAGCTTTCGCGCCAGCGGATGGTCGTGGGCGTACACTGCGGATACAATCTGTGACAGTACATTCATAGAAAAAAGGAACGAGGGCAGTATCATGGCAAAAATCGCGATTCTGGGCTTTGGTACGGTGGGCAGCGGCGTGTACGAGGTGCTCTGCCGCAACGCCGCAGGCGTCTCCCGCCGCGCAGGCGAACCGGTGGAGGTCAAGTACATCCTTGACCCCAAGGACTTCTCGGATCATCCGGCTGCAAAGCTGTTTATAAAGAATTTTGACGCCATTCTGGAAGACCCCGAAGTGAAGGTCGTCGTCGAGACCATCGGCGGCACCCGCTTCGCTTACCCTTACGTCAAGGCCTGCCTCGAGAGCGGTCGGAGCGTCTGCACCTCCAACAAGGAGATGGTGGCCACCTACGGCGCAGAGCTGCTGGCTCTGGCCAGGGCACACAACTGCGCCTTCTTGTTCGAGGCGTCCGTGGGCGGCGGTATTCCCATTATTCGTCCCATGGCCCAGTGTCTGGCGGCCAATCATATTGAGGGCATTGCCGGTATTCTCAATGGCACTACCAACTTTATTTTGACCCAGATGATCGAGGAGGATATGTCCTTTGCGGATGCACTGGCGCTGGCCCAGGCCAACGGTTTTGCAGAGAAGGACCCCACCGCCGATGTGGAGGGCCATGACGCCTGCCGCAAGGTGTGCATTTTGGCTTCCCTGGCCTTTGGCAAGCATGTGTATCCCTCTCAGGTGGAGACGGAAGGGATCTCCAAGATCACCCTGGAAGATGTGGCCTATGTGGCCTCTGCCGGCGGCGTGATTAAGCTGCTGGGTCAGATCAAGGATCTGGGAGGCGGTAAGATCGCTGCCTTTGTTGGCCCGGCTGTGGTGTATAACGGCTCTCAGCTGGCTTCCGTTAAAGGCGTGTTCAACGCTGTTTTGGTGCGGGGCGACGCCGTGGGCGATGTATGCTTCTACGGACAGGGTGCCGGTAAGCTGCCCACCGCTTCTGCCGTGGTGGCAGATATGGCGGATTGTGCCGCACATACCGAGCAGCGCCGTATCTTTGGCTGGGGTGCCGGTGAGGAGGATTATGTGGTGGACTACAAAACCGCCATCAAAATGCCCTTCTATGTACGGGTACAGGGCGATGAGACCCACATTAAGCAGGCCTTTGATAATGTAAAGTTCCTCTCTCGCAGAGGGCAGCCTGCTGACGAAAAAGCCTTTATCACCGACGAGATGACAGAGGAGGAGCTGGAGCGCCGCCTGGCCGGGTTCCAGGTAGAGGCTGTCATCAAGGTGGCAAGTTACTAATTCGGAGGATAGATAGACTATGGGACTGATTGTACAGAAGTTCGGCGGCTCCTCAGTAGCCAATGCCGAGCGTGTAAACAATGTGGCACGCATTGTGACAGACACTTATAAGGCCGGCAATGATGTGGTTGTCGTGGTGTCCGCGCAGGGCGATACCACGGATGATTTGATTGAAAAGGCCAAAGAGATCAACCCCCACGCAGCAGCCAGAGAAATGGATCAGCTGCTGACCGCCGGGGAGCAGATCTCCATTTCGCTGCTGGCCATGGCCATTGAGCGTATGGGCTTTCCGGTGATCAGCCTGCTGGGCTGGCAGGCCGGATTTAACACCAACGCGGTGTACGGCGCGGCACGGATCAAGAACATTAAGCCCAACCGCTTGCAGGCGGAGCTGGCTAAGCGCAATATTGTGGTGGTAGCCGGGTTCCAAGGATTGAACCGCTATGATGACCTAACCACATTGGGGCGCGGCGGGTCCGATACCTCTGCGGTGGCTATCGCTGCTGCACTGAATGCAGACAAGTGCCAGATCTTTACCGATGTGGAGGGCGTATACACTGCCGATCCCCGCAAGGTGGAGAATGCGCAGAAGCTGAAAGAAATCACTTATGACGAAATGCTGGAGCTGGCCACCTTGGGTGCACAGGTGCTCAACAACCGCTCCGTAGAGATGGCAAAGAAGTACGGCGTGGAGCTGGAGGTGCTCTCCTCGCTGAATCCCATTCCCGGCACCATTGTTAAGGAGGTAGCAAAAATGGAAAAAATGCTCATTCGCGGCGTAACCAAGGATAAAGATGTGGCCCGTATCTCTGTGATCGGCCTGAAGGACACCCCCGGTGTTGCCTTTAAGATTTTCTCCAAGCTGAGCCAGCGCAACATTAATGTGGATATTATTTTGCAGTCTGTCGGCCGCGACGGAACCAAGGACATTACCTTTACCGTCAGCAAGGACAACGGTCCCTTGGCGGTGGAGATCCTGAATGACGAAGTGGGCGGTTTCCAGGATGTGGTGTGCGATACCCATGTGGCCAAGGTTTCCATTGTAGGCGCCGGTATGGAGTCTCACCCGGGCACGGCTTCCAAGATGTTTGAGGCTCTGTATGAGCGGGACATCAATATTCAGATGATCTCCACTTCTGAGATCAAGATCTCCGTTTTGGTTGCCGAGGAGGACGCCGACAAGGCGGTTTCTGCCGTGCACGCCAAGTTCATTCCTAACGACTGATTTTTGTGCAAAACAGCAAAAGCAAACGCGCGTATCTGTTGCAGATGCGCGCGTTTTTGTGGTTTTTGCCTTATTTTTCTTTATAGTACAGACCGTATTGCACTGCGCCGGTGGGCAAACGAAAGTTGGTCTTTCTGTGTTCATTTTTCGATCATCTCTCGCAGTAGGGATAGAGAAGCGGTTCGAGCCGCTTCAATTTTTTTGTGCACCGGGGCGTAGTTGATGGGCGTAGCGGTGAGGACCGTGTCTGCCGGGTCCGTGACCAGGCGGCTTTGCAGTCCGGTCAGGGTAAGCAAACTATGATTGCGTGTGCCGGTACAGTTGGTCGGCAGCACCTCCGCAAAGGGCACCCCAAAGCGTAGAGAGAAGGCGGTGCCGTGAAAGCTGTCTGTGATTACACAGGCGGCATTTTTGATGTAGTGCAGGAACTGGCCGGGGGTGGGGGCGTAGATAAACTTGCCGCCCCAGGTGGCTTGGTGTACACTGGCAGAAAGACGCAGCAGCGGCTTGCCTGCCGCCTTGGCCGCCGCCTTAGCGTAGGCGCACAGCGCCGGGTCTTTGTGCATTTGATAAACCAAAAAGTAGCTGCCGGGCGCTGCGTTGATGGGTTCCAGCAGGCTCTGCCAAAAGGCGTCATCCGGCAAAAACACCGGGTCGATCACCTGTTTGCCCTCCAGTCCAAGTTGGTGCAGCAGCGCAATGGCGCTGTCCTCCTGTACGGTGATGGTGGCATATTGCCGCAGATCCCGGCAGAACTGCCCCCGCAGGGGCTTGGACAGCTCCGTGCGTCCAAAGCTGGCGGCGTAGGCCACCTTTTTCGCACCCTCCGGCGCAAAGGTCAGACGATAGACCGGGTCATAGGTGCCGTCCTCCATAGGGCCCCACACTTGGTCGCTGCCGGTCATATACACATCGGCTTTGGGTCCGTTGGCAGTCAGTTCTTGCGCCGTGCTGTACGGCGCTGTCAGGTGCAGCATCTGCCGCCGGGCGCTCTCAAATAGCCGGCCGGCCATCACATTCTCCGTATAGCGCAAGGTGCTGTACACCCGGCGGCGCAGGGGCGTGCGGTTCCACCGGGGCTTTTGTTGCAACTGGCATTTATGCAGCTGGGTACAGACCTCATTGGGGCGCACATAGTCGATGATGCGGCAGTTGTGCCCCAGCGCCTCTAAGGCGTTTTGGGTAGCAGCGGCTTGCAACAGCGAGCCGTAATTGGCAATGGCGTGACGGGTGATAACAGCAACCTCCATAGGGTTTCCTCCTGTTCTTTCTGCCTATATTATACCTTGCCCCGGGGCGCGGGTCAACGATTTTGGCCTTTTGCAGGTATGACTTGACACTGCATAAATTATAATATATAATATAACGAATAAATTTTGATTTAAGGAGTCGTTCCAAATGGCAGAAAAAGTGTTTAAGATGACCGCAGAAGGCAAAGCCCAGCTGGAAGCGGAACTGGATTCCCTGAAAACCGAAGGCCGTATTGATATTGCTGAAAAATTGAAGGTTGCTCGCTCTTATGGCGACTTGTCCGAGAACAGCGAATATGATGAGGCCAAGAGTGAGCAGGCCAAGATTGAGGCACGCATCAACGAGCTGGAGTATCAGCTGGAGCATGCCGAGATTATCGGCGCCACCGAGAAGGGCAGTGTGAGCATGGGCTCCAAGGTTACCGTGCTGCGCAAGTCTGACGATGTGCGCGCGACCTATGAGATTGTGGGCTTTTCCCAGTCTAACCCGGCAGAAGGCAAGATCTCCGATGAAAGCCCGGTGGGTCGTGCACTGATGGGCGCTAAGATCGGCGAGACCGTAACGGTGGAGGCTCCCATCGGCAACATTGATTATTTGATTGAAGAGATTGACTAAAGAAGAGGAATGACTATGGCAGGAAAGTTTGAGATCACCAAGGCCGGTGACGGTACTTTCAGTTTTGAATTTTTAATTGACGGCACCCCTGTGGCGCAAAGCCCTGTGTTTGAAAAAGAGGACGCTTGCCGCCGTGGCGTAAAGGCCGTAAAGAAGAATAGCCGCATGAAGGTGCAAAACGCCTTTGCCGGTGACGAAGAAAAAACCAATCCCAAGTATTTGGTGGAACCGGCGGAGAACGGCGCCCGCTTTACCCTGTTTTTGCAGACCGGGGAGCTTTGCCTGACCGGTACGGCTGCGGACGAGGCTGCCGCCCTGGCCGTGATCGAACAGATCGGCAACAATGCCAACGCCGCGCAGATGGCCATGGCAGAGGTGGTGCTCAGCGAGAATGAACTGCGCCAGATTCGCCTGAACAAGTTGCAGGCACTGCAAGAGGCCGGGCAGGATCCGTTCCAGATCACCAAGGCAGAGCAGACTCACCACACCGCCGATGTGCGCGCCGATTTTGACGCGCTGGAGAATACGGATGTGACCCTGTGCGGGCGAATGATGTCTCGCCGGGATATGGGCAAGGCCAACTTTGTGGATCTCAGCGACCGCACCGGGCGTATGCAGATCTATGTGCGGATGAACGATGTGGGCGAGGATGTGTTCCGTGCCTTTAAGAAGTGGGACATTGGCGACCTTTTCCAGGTGACCGGTTTTGTGTTTAAGACCCGCACCGGTGAGATCTCTGTTCACGCCAAGGAGCTGAAGCTGCTCACCAAGAGCCTGCTGCCCCTGCCGGAAAAGTTCCACGGCCTGCAAGATACCGACACCCGGTACAGAAAGCGCTATTTGGACCTGATTATGAACCCGGATGTACGCGACACCTTTGAGAAGCGCTCCGCCATTATCCGTGAAATTCGCAAGTTCCTGGACGGCGAGGGCTTTATGGAGGTAGAGACCCCCATTCTGGTGAGCAACGCCGGTGGCGCTGCGGCCCGTCCCTTTGAGACCCATTTTAATGCGCTCAATGAGGATTTGAAAATGCGCATTTCTCTGGAGCTGTACTTAAAGCGACTGATTGTAGGCGGCTTGGAGCGTGTGTATGAGATCGGGCGTGTGTTCCGTAACGAAGGTGTAGATACTCGCCATAACCCGGAATTCACCTTGATGGAACTGTACCAGGCATATACCGATTATCACGGTATGATGGACTTGACCGAGCGGATGTATCGCCATGTGGCCGAGGCTGTGCTGGGCACCACTAAGATTACTTATAATGGCATTGAGATGGATCTGTCCAAGCCCTTTACC
>ERZ773111.726-NODE-726-length-19326-cov-4.048986_pt1 | contig 19326 bp, 20 predicted proteins | sample MGYA00580567_ERZ773111 | MGnify/ENA primary metagenome ERZ773111 (study PRJEB29015, sample SAMEA2737875) | human gut metagenome | biome: human gut; feature: human-associated habitat; material: faeces | place: China | collected 2012 ...
TCCAACCGGGGGGTAGTTGGATTTTCCAACCGGGGGGTAGTTGGATTTTCCAACCGGGGGGTAGTTGGATTTTCCAACCACTCCAAAGCAACCCAATAATTAGACGTATATTCACAATAACGCACCTTATTTTTTTCGTACTCAAACTTATTGATATATTGTTTATCAACTAATTGTTTGAGTAACTTAATAACCGTGCTTTTATCTAATCCCGTCCATTCGATAAGATACCGCAATGAACCCTTAAAACGGCTTTCGCCGTCTTGACTAAAACCATGTATCAAAGCAAAAACCAATAATTCGTTACCTTTCAATTTAAGTTTCGTAATCATTGGGGCTAATATGGTTATAAAATTGCTATCCCTTATTGTCATTTTCAACAAATTTAATGTTATTACCGTCTTTTCGTTCGTGTGCATTACACGGGAACCGTTTACATGAACCGGGGAATTTATGAAAATAACAACTTTCACAACCTTGCCAACCCGTCCTTTTAATGGCTTTTATCTCTGTATGATTAACAATAATTGTATCGTTAATCTCTATTTCAAATTTTCGTCCCATTATTTGCCGCCCTCCAATTCTTTAACGGGTTCCCACGCCTTGCGTACTTTCAAAACATTGTCGGCACTCTCATTGGGAACCAACGACACGACGGGAAAACGGGAACGGTCGCCCGGTTTTTGCGTCGTGGCAAATTGTACATTCAAATCAAAGATAATGCCTTTGCAAAATCCCCGTTCCGCTAACATACCGTCGAACGTTTCCCGAATTTGCGGGATTGTGGACGCCGTACCCTTTGTTGCGAATTGCCAAACCCCGGCAACCCCACGAACCAAAGGAACAATAAAGTTTAGCGTTAATGTTACCTCCCAACCGTCGCAATCCGGTTGGCGGCTCTTTTTGTTCGGGTAACGCTTCGTTATCGACTGCATTAAGTTTGGGTATTTCTCCGTTGTCAATGTTTCGTATTTCTTTCCGTCCCATACTTGGAACGTATCGCCATCGCCCGCCGCAATCAATCGCCCGTCGTCGTCCCGGTATTCGTAACGCTCGTTACATACTTTTGCCGGGTCGTCGTCCGGGAAAACAATTTGTATTGTTTGCGGCTTTTCGCCGTATGCTTGCGTAAATAACCCGGCATACTTTCCCGTTGGTATGAAGTAATCAACGCTTTGCGGATAACCGTTTGCGTTTTTCATACCGATTTTTATTTGACCGACACGGGGCAATATCAAACGGGATTTTTCCGCTTCCGGTCTGATAATCCTACCTTTTATATTTCCATTCATAACCTTTATGTTTTTTGCGTAATCCTTTGCAACATCTAACTATTAGCGAATTATTAAAACCGTCCCTTTCTGCTAAATTTATAGATTGGTATTCTTTAATAACAACGCCATTTTTAAGCATTAAAACCTCTTTTGATAAGTGGTTATTGGCTCCAAATTTACCCGTCATTGGCTTACTTGCGCTTTTAGATTGCCGTTGTTTTGTAATCGGATTATTGTTATTTTCCGAATGTGTAACCCAACGCAGGTTATCCACATGGTTATTAAACGGGTTCCCGTCGATATGGTCGATACATGGTTTATTTAGTGGATTATCAATATACGTTTCGGCAACTAATCTATGAACATATATAGTACATTTTACACCAAAATTATAAAGACAAACACACAAATAACCCTTACGCAAAAACGGCTTTAATTCTTTCCCCGTTATTTTAGAGAAAACAACGCCGTTTTTGTTTATCAAATAGCAATCAAATCTTTTTATCGTTTTCATATTTCGGGGTCGTCGTTCAACATCTTTTTCCTACTCTCATTTTTGGGCTTTTTAGGCTCATTTGCGGGCTTTACTTTCTTTTCCGTGGTATTACCACGCTTTGCGGTCGTTTTGCCCGTGGCGGCTTTCTTTTCCGGCTCCTTTGCCTTTTTGGGCGCACGTTTAACAATGGTTGTTTTCTTTGGCTCCTTTTCCGGTTCCGGTGCATCCGCCTTGACTTTCTCGGCGGCGTCCGTATTTTCGTCCGGGGTCGGCTCCTTTGGGGCTTTAGTTTTAATCAATTCCGCCAACGATAAGGATATTACGTTTTGCGTTAAATCCGGGGCATTGTCTAACAATACCATACCATTAACCGACGTAAACGTATTATCTTTCTTTTCGTCCTCAATAGCCGCAATTTCCAATAGATACGGGATTTTCCGTATATTGGGGCTATCCGTTTGTTCTTTCAGATTGTACGACGGACGTTTGCGCCAATCTTTCGGGCTGAAATTGAAAATACGGGTAACGGGGAATTGCTCAAAATTGACGTTCCACATATCCCGGTACATTCCTAATTGTATTTCGCTTTCCTCGTAAAAACCTTTTCGCCCACTTTTGAAATCGACAATTGCGTTAATCCGGTCGTCGCTTCCAATCTTTGCCCGCATGGTACACGGGAAATCAATCATTCCGGCGTACTTGTAATACGGGTGTACCAACGCAATTTCAACGGCTAACGGTCGTGCATCATAGTCCAATACGAATTGCGCAAACGCCAATACGTCCTTTTTCAAATCGTCGGCGTAATAAATAAAGTCGTCCGGCAATCGGTAAACCTCAATGTATTCTTTTAGTTTGCCTTTCAGTCCGTCCAAATCATACGCCCGGTTAATCAATAATTCCTCAAATGCGGCGTGCATAAACGTTCCATACGCCGCCCGTTCGCCTTTGTATCGCTCGGCTTCCTCAATGCCTTTGTTCGCAATCCAATTTATAAGGTGCGGGGCTTTGGGTAATGTTTGGGACAATATGGTTGTAACCGACGGGAAAAACTCCGGGTTCCCGGCGTCGTCATATCGGTAATAATATCGGTGTCCCTTGCTGTTTAACTGCCAAACCTTATACGGGGGTTCAATCAATGTTTTTTCGTCGAAAAACATTGCCGTCATTTCCTCAACCGTCATGCCCGGTATTATCTCAAACACTCCGGTTGGTTGTTCCGGTTGAACATCAACGAACGGGGGAATAATTGTTTGTTGTTCCTCGTTAATCTCCGGGAACATATCCGGGGCAACATTGCCGACGGTTCCCGCAACCTCTTTTACCGGGTCGCCCGGTTTATCGCTCTTTGCTCTCATTACTGTACTTTTTATATTCTGAAATTCCACATAATACCATTGCGGCGCACATTGCCGCAAATAACAATTGCCACGGGTTCCAAAATGCGCCAATCAAACAACATAACCCCAATGCGCCAAACGTAACAATTAGGGCTTTCGCTTGAAACAACCCGGAAAACATGGTTTCGGCGGCGGCTTCCAACCATTCGATAAACTTACTTTTCATTGTTTCCGCCCTCCATGCCAAACAGGTAATCCGCCGTACAATCCAACATTTCGCAAAGAATAACGACCCATTCCGGGACAATCCGTTTGGTCGTGCCGTTACATAAATTCGTCATATTTACCTGTTGTGCGCTCTCGCTTGCACCCTCAAAAAGACGGGCGGCAATGTCTTTTTTCAAAACTTTTTTCCCGTTCGCCTCGGAACGGGCGATTGCTTCGTTTACTCTTAATCTCAATGCCATAACTTAATTTTTTTGTTAATAACTTGGTTCGTTGCTCTCTTTGTATCCGCAATTGCGGCACGTTTTTTCCTCCCAAATCGGGCTATATTCCGGCGGGGTCAAATATCCGTCGCCTCCGGTACGTCTATACTCGCCGTCTGTAACCTCCATTTCCCCGCCACACTCCGGGCAATCATCGTCGCCAATCAATACACATTCCAACAGGGCGTCCAAATGGACGGAACGAACCGGGGAAATACCAATTGCCCGGATAACGTCCACCATTTCCACAACGGTAACATCCCGTTCGTAACAATCGGAAATCGGGCAACCCCAATTGTCCGGCGTTTCCTCAATTATTTTTTTATTGAGTAATTCCGAAACGATAATGTCGGATACCTGTTTGGCGGGTTTCCCGGAAAGGGTCGCCAACTCGTTTAATTCTTTGCTTTCTTTTACTCTCATATCTTTGCCGGGTATTCCCCCCGGTAGGTTTTATTTTTCTTCTTTATACAAAATTCCCTTATATGGTTTCCCGGTATCGACACTCTTTTTTATCAAATGTCTGTACATACCCCGCTTTTCCGCATCTATATAATTGTCAAAACGAACACATTCTTTCCCGTCCGCTCCATATCCGACTATTTGGCAATTATATTTAATTTTATTTCGCCTTGCGGGTTTATAGTTCATATTTTCCTTTTGCGTACACCAACGTAAATTGTCTGCAAAATTATGATACTTAACCCCGTCGATATGGTCAACGTATGGTTTGTTTTCCGGGTTCGGGATGAAAGCCGCCGCAACTAATCGGCTAACTTGAAACTTCGTATTTACTCTGTTTTTTGATAAAGTAACACATAAACCGGACGTTGCGGGTTTACAAGGCGTCAAAATTATATTGCTATCTAATGACTTTATACGCCCGTAATTGCTTACTTCATATAACCCCTCATAGTCTTTTATTTCTTTCCAAATTTCCATACTACTAATTTTATTCTGCAAATATAAATATTATTTTTGGTTTTGCAAATGCAATAGTATTTAATTTATCTATTTTCCAAAAATATAATCTTTGTTTTGCGAAATCATTTTTGCCGGGTGCGTGAAATATCCGATTTTTAACCTACCTTTGCAATACCGCATTACCAAAAATCGCTCTCGGTTACTGCGTACCGAACCCCCGGCGTATCTGTTACGTCCGGGGGTTCATCTTTTCCAACGCCATTTGCGCCGCACAATAACAAAATCGGTATATATCGCCATAATATCCCGTTAGGTCGGTTATTTCCTCAATAACGCCCGCCGGATATTCCCCAAACGCCACATATTCGTATTGCGTTGGGTCTAACCCCAATGCGAACTCAAACGTAATGTCAATATATTTGTCCCCGACCCGGTTAAATGCGTGGTCGATTGGTATAAATGCGTTCGTTTTGCCCTCAACGTATTGCACCCGGTTGGGAAATAACAACGTCAGCAAATGCGCATTTCTATAACACCCTTTGACTACCGGGCGAACCATCCGGCGTATCAATTCAATTTCCCGTTCGTCGAATACGTCCGCCGCTTTTACGACCTCAACACGTTTTGCGACGGCGATTGTATCGGTAAAATATTGTCTTTGTCGGTCGGGCAAATTCGACCGCTCAATATTTCCCGTTGTTCCTCTGTCAATCGTATATCCATAACAGGCAAAGCCGGGGTTATTCCCCCGGCTGTAAATATGCGATTGCGTTTAATTCTTTTTGGCGTTCGGTCGCCCAATTAACATTGCGGGCAATCCATTCGTCGGCGGGGTTCTCGGCAATCCATTCTTTCCGATAAGACGGCACAAAGTATACGACTTGCTTTTTATACGCCCATTCGGGATTTGCCAATATTTCCATCGCGTAGCTCAACCCTTTGCCGTGGTTGCCTTTGCCGATTAAGTCCAACCGCCCAAAATAAAATTCGCCGTTGGCGGTACACGCCACATAATCACGGGCGGACGTTCTTGTTGAAATAACGTTGCCTTTTTCGTCGGTAACGGTGTACTGATACTTTTTGCCTTTCGCTTTCTTGCTCAAAATATACTTTGCCATAATCTTTATTATTGTGCCGGGGGACGAACCCCCGGCGGGTTATTATCTTATTTCGTACAAACTCAATGAATTTTCGCACAATACCCACGTCGGGAATTTAGGTTTTTGCAGATAACAAAGGCTATTTAATGCCGCCCGGCTTGTATAAAACCACAACCCAAATTTTTTGCCGATAAAACACATATCGTTTACCCCTGTTTCCCGGAATTCCTCCGACAACATTTGTTGGCTATAAATGATTGACGAAAATTCAACTTTGCCGTCTAACTTGGTTGCAATCTCGGCAATGTCCGTCGCCTGTGTTCTTTTCTTTGTTTCCATATTTGAAATTTATTTGGTTCCGGGAACCCGCCCGGGCGGATTAGTAATAATAAAAGGATATTTTCAAACCCCGGCGCAACTTACAATGTTCGGCGTCTTTGACACAACGGAAAGCACGGCGCAATAATTTGTTCGCCATTTCAACGCCTACTAACTTAATCAAACCGGAAACGCCAACCAACGTGTTAATCTTTTTGCCGTTGAACAATCCGTTTACTTTGATTTTGAAAGTACAGTTAATTTCTTTTGTTGTATATTCCAAACCGTTGCAAATATCTGCGGGATTCATTGTATCGCTCTTTTTGTTACCGGGAAAACGCCCGGTCGTTTTATTAACATGGCACAAAGATAAGGCATTTTATTTTAACTACAAAAAGAATTTTCTTTTATTTTAGATATTTGTAGTAAATTCCTTTGTATGGCTTCCCCGTGTCTATACTCTTTTTTATTAACGACCGATTGAACCCCTTTTGTACTGCCTCTTTGTAATTGGCAAATTCAACAACAACTTTGCCGTCGTATCCTAACCCTTGTATTTTATCCGTGTATCGTGTTTTGTTGGCAATGGCTAATTCATAATTCATATTTTCGTCGTATGTACACCAACGCAAATTTTCAACGAAATTATGAAAACGTACCCCGTCGATATGGTCAACACATGGTTTGCCCTCCGGGTTGGGGATAAAAGCAATTGCAACTAATCGGCTAATTTGAAAACCTTTCGACTTTCCGTTTTTACTCAACTTTAATTGCAATCCGCCGCAATTCTTTTGGGTCGGCTTCAATATCAACCCACTTTTAACAGACTTAACACGCCCGTATGAACTAACTAAATATAAACCCTCATATCCGGTTACATCTTTCCAAATTTCCATATTCTTTATTTTTGCATTTTTGACGGTGCAAATATAAAAAGAATATTTTTAATTACTTTATTCACGGTATGCAAAGTTATTTTTGGCGAATTTTCATTTTAAGCCACTTTATTTGCCGGGGGTGGACTTTATCCATTCAAACAAAATAATCGAAATACGGGGCTAAAAACGGGCAAAAACAAAAACGGGGTTGCAACGCTTGGTTACAATCCCCGTTTCCCGGTATTATGAACAATAAAAGTTACTTTTCTATGGTTACGAACTCAACGCCCAATATTTTTGTTGCCGGGTTCTTGCTTACAACATCAATTTCCCGGTTCTTTATCTTTTTGGTTTTCCATAGAAAACCCAACCAACGCTTATATTGCACAGTTTCCGTTATTAAAAGGCTATCCCGTGTTATAATTTTGCCCGAAAACGTATTATTTATAATACATCCGTCAAAGTCAACCCATTTGTCGGAATACTCAATACAACGTACAACGGTCGTAACCGTATCGCCGGGCAAATATACAACACTATCCCGGACGGTTGCCCGCAATTCGTTAATTGTTTCCATTTGGGTTGTTGTAACCCGTTCCAAATCCCGGTTCTTTGTCTGCAACGTCTTTATCAACGCCAAATCGTCCGCCCGGTACTTTTTGTATTCCGCCAATGACAACTCCAAATTCCCGACTTTGATTGCGTTCAAACTGTCTTTCGTTTGGTACGTCTTGACGTCCTGCAATAGTATTTCGGTATTGCTCCGGTATCTGTCCCGTTCCTCGGTCAACCTCTTTATTTTGACGTGTTGCACCCAAAAGGCGGCGGCAACCGCCAAAATGATTGCCGCCAAAATCAAATACTTTTTCATTCGTTCGTTATGAATTAAAGTTTAACAACCCTTTTGATTGCGGCAACGTGCATATCTGCGATTTGCTCCCGCCCGTCGTCGCTCATTATGAAACGGCAATCCTTTTCATTATCAAAGAAAAAGTTTTCCGTAAGGATTGCCGGGCAACTCGTGTGTTTGAGGATATAAAACGCCGCTTCCTTATCCGGGTCGCCGTCGGCATAATCGAAACGCATACGCCAACCGTCCGGGACGAATACCCGTTGCGCTTCCTCGGCAAATACCGTGGCGATTGCATCCGCTTTCGTTTCTCCGGGCGACGTGTAAACCTCCCAACCCGTACCGCCCCCGGCGTTGGCGTGGACGGATACCAAAAACGCCTTTTCGTTGTAATTGCGGTAAATCTCATTTGCTCGGCGGCAACGTTCCACCAATGACACGTCGTTTGTTTCCGGGGTCAATATCTCATACCCAATCGCCAAATCGTCCAATTTGGCGGCGATACGTCGCACAATGTCACGGTTAAACTCCCATTCAAACAATTGGGAACCGTCCCCCCAAATGGGGGAACGCTTTCCGGCTGTTTCTTTTCCGTGTCCGTTGTCAAGAATTACAATTTTACTCATTTTCGTTTTCTCCTTTCTTTTTCTCCTTTCTTTTTGTCCGGAATATCTTCAATGCACTTTTCAAATTCCGGACGGCTAAACAATTTGAATATATTTACTTTCTTATTAATTCCTTTTGCCTCAAAGTAATTATTAAAGCAACTTGAAATTTCGATACCATACACAACTAACAACAACAACACGGACAATACCGGCATTCCTAAAATCGTGCCGAATGTTTGCCCGAACAACCCCGCCAAAGTTACCCAACAAATATAATCGACCAATTTGTTTATTGCCCGCCTCCATTTCCGGGACGTTCTGATTGGTTCCCCTCGTTTCTTTGCGGCGGCAATGCCAAAACGACTATCGACGAATATTAAAACAATTGCTAAAAACAAAAAGGGAATAAGACTATTGTAAAAGTCCAATAACGGTGCGACAACCGCCGTGGTTGTTCCGTTAATAATGTTACGTTCTTGCATTATTTAAGTAAGGGAAAAGGGGGACGGGCGCACCCGCCCCCGGTTAATTATTCTACCAATGCGGCGTTATTGACTATCACGTTGCCACTTTTTGCGGTTGAGCTTCCGCTATCCGTGCAATTGTTCAATTCAATACGGGCGTTCGTTCCGCACAAATACCCATAATGTGCGTTCAAAGATACACAATTTACGAACTTACCAAAATTTTCATCCGTCCCGGACTTATCGCCGGAAACGTAATAATTGATTTTGTTGTTCTCGCAAATGCAACCAACCACGAATATTTGCGAACCTCTGCCGCCCTCCGTCGCCTTTGCGCTTCCAACTAATGCGATACCGTTATCAACCTGTTTACGGCAACAGGCGTTATATATCGTATCGTGGCTGCCATAAGAGGGCGTTATTCCGCCTTTTACGTTGTATTCAAACAATCCGCCAATAATGGTTGTTTCGCAACGTTCGTGGTCGCTATATCCGTCGTCGTTATTGTCGTGGCTCCAACAATCAATCATCGTTGCAACGGTATGTTTCGCCAATGCCGGGTCAGTCGTTGTGCTGTGTGCGTTGAACCCGTCCCCGGTTGTCGAACCGCTAAACGCCCGTGCCGCTTCGCATCGTATCAATTCCACACCAATTGCCGCATCCCACGACCACGCACCGCCGCCAAATGCGTATTTTGCTGCGCAATCAATCGCCCGTCCGCCGTGGCAAGACCTTAAAAAAATTGAACCGTACCAACATTCAATATTAACCATTTCAAAAGCAACGGAACCGTCATTGCCGAAAATACCGGAACCGCCCGGAATGTAAACCGGGTTGGCGGCTAACGTTGTACCCTCTTTGATTTTGACGTACAACATTTGTGCGTCTGTATCATAAAAGAACGTGTAACCCTCGGACGTTTTCACGGCATCCAATGACGTAACTCGGGTTATCTTTGTGCTATCACAACGGTACGTTTTCCCACGTTGTAACGGGTGGCGTTCGTTGTCCGGTATCAACGTACTTTCGTCGAATACCTCATGTTGGAACAATTGGAAACGGTCGGCGGTTGAAAAGGACGACAACGGGGTTTGGTAAACGTTCGTTGTACCCGCAACTAATGTTCCGCTATCAATTTTTGTTCCGCAAATGATACGGTTAACTAATCCACGTTTACCGATAAGACGGACGGAACGTTGGTTTGACTTGGTTTTGATATTCAAACGTTCGGTCGTGTCCCCTATTAATATAATTGTTGTATCAACGCCTGTTTTGGAAAATGCGGCGGCAAACGTCGCTAATGCGGCACTTTCCATCGTGCCGGGGTTCGTGTCGTCTCCGTTGACCGCATCCACGTAAACAACGTCCGGCAAACCCATTCCCCCGGTTGTCGGAGTTTCAAACAATACATTTACAGACGTGGCGGTTGTTTTGGACCCGTAAAAAATCGTAAACCCGTAATAATTTTGGGTTGGCGTTATGGTTTTCGTTGTCCCGGCGGGCGTTGATATCATGGAGCCAATAACGTCAAATGTTCCGTCGGCTTTAATACCCTGTATATTTATCGGGGCGCTGTCTCTAACGGGCGTTAATGTAAATTGGTATGGTTGACCCGCAACCAAAAATGTACGCACCTTTTGGGACCCCGTATTTGACCCCTTTACAATATCCGTATCCGTGTACGCATAACGTCCGGTTGCGTTGATTTGGTTTATTGTGTTCGCAAGCGCAATAACGCCGTCCGAACTCATGCCGATAACAAATTTACCCCAATTGTTCGTCCCGTTGTATAATATTGCCAATTCGCCGGGTTTTACGGTCAAATTACTCTCCTCGGCTTGGAAATTTACATAATTCCCCGCCTTATAAGCGATATAAAAAACGTTATTGTCCGGCGTGCCGGGATTGGTATTTTCATTTGCTATGCCAACAAAGGTTCTATTGGCTCCCACGATTGAAACAATCGCATTCAACACAACTTGCATTATTGCCCCGGTAATCTCGTTATTTCCGTTTGCTTTGATAGCGGCGGCAATTGCGGCTTTTAATTTCGTGTAACCTCCCATAATTGTCAAATATTAAAATCGTTATTGAAATCATTATTAAAATCCCCCTTTGTACCGGGCGTAATATATCCCCGCCCTATCTTTTTGGCAACGGTCGCCGTTTTAAACTCAATTTCGACGTTTGCCAAATCCCCCTGCGTTTGCCATTTGGGGGTAATTAGGAACATATCGCAATCGTATTTCCTGCCGTATTTATCTGTTATATGAATATAATCAGCCATACGGATAAAACGCATAACGTCGCAAAGGAACTCCGGTGCCAATATTGTACATTTAAACGTTTTTACTGATATTTGTTTTTCCGGGAAAAAATACCCGTCCCGTTCTTCGCCATCCTCTTCAAATTCATAATCCGGTTTTCCTAACTCTGTACAAAGATACAATGTATTTTTGAAATCCGGGTTTTTATATACTATTTGCCCGGCGTCAAATACCAAATTTTCAATATCCCACCATTGTATTTTTAAGTAACCAGAAACATCTTGTACGACCGTGAACATTTCAGAATACCACATTTGCACGCCATCCGATAGCATCATATAATATATTCCGTCCAACTGATTTAATGGCATGGGTAATATTGACGGGTACAATATAACATCATAACCCAACGTTTGAAACCGGACAATCTGCAATCCGGTTTCTTCCATATACGTTGTTATGTTTGCAACTTGCTTTCCGGTCTTTTCATACAATACCACTGACGTAACATTGTTTGACCGTGTGTTTCTCATTATCTGAAACGGTAACAATCTATCAGCCGGGGCAAATAACGGGTAAATTGCGCCGTATGCGTAACTTTTTCTGTGGTTCTGTTCATTTATTGACGTGTACCACGGCAAAACGCTCATGTTGTTATTCTGTATCATATTTCAACGTTGCTTTAATGTTTCGACTACACAAATTTACGCTTAATTTATCAACTTGACCGTTACCGATATACGTTTTTATTAGTTGCATCGGGTTTGGGTCGTCATTTGCCGGAAAACTAAACGTTTGTTTCTTCTTTCTCTCAATACCGTATGCGTAAACCTCGGAACCGTTTATTGATACACGATGGGCGGGTAAATCATATAACCAATACAGGGATTGCAGATTGATAAACGCCAAATATCCGTTTTGCAAAAAGTATTCGACCCCGTTAATAGTTTGGCGGGTAAATGGTAATATCCATTGCGACCCGGACGTTGGCGGAACGGCGGCAAACAAGGCGAACCCGTCCGAACTCATATTGCCGGGGTTTAACAACATCATATCAATATCGGACGTAAAGTTTGATATATTAATTTCCTCAACCTTTCCGGGCGTTACATACTTGCTTATTACTTGTATCGGCAACCCTTCAAATGCCGCCGTAACGTCGTCCATCCATTCAAATTGGTAACGTTCCGGCAAATCGACCTTATCAAACGAATATTCCGACGTGTTGAACGCCCACGGTTTCCCGTTGCGCAAATTCAATTCCTTTGTCAAATCGTGGCTTAATATAGCCTCGTCGGAATAGGAACCGCCATTGCGGAAATATTGGATATGTTCGATTTTAAATTTGCCGTCCTCAATGAACCAATAACATTTAAAACAATCCCGTAACATATTGGTAAATTGTTGTAAGGTCGTCGGGGCTTTTTGTGCGGGTTGCTGATATTCCCCGTTTATAATATTGGTTTTCTGTGATACAAGCAAACGGAAATTCAACCCGGATATTGGGTTGTTATCGCCGTATAAAAATTGGCTGTATTCCGCCGTGGCTGCGTGCGTTATACCCGGTGCAATCTGATTGAGCAAAACGGATATACAAGACGCAACCGGGAACGCATCCCGCAAAGTATATGCTTTTCGTGCTTTTTTCTCTAATATCCAATCCATCAAAGAAAACCCAAACCATAACGACGCATAACGCCACGTTGACCGGGCAATTGGATAAAACGGTCCGTAAATGTAATAGGGCGGCGCAAAATACTTTCCGTTATCCGCTAATCCCCACTCGGTCGGGGTATCTGAAAAGATGTTTGAAATAAACGCCACGTCGATTGCGTAACCAATCGCACGCCTATAATTACGGTTATTATCAACTATATCATCGACGGGCAATGGATATGTATTAAGGTTGTCGATTTTCTCCACGTCGCACAAATACCGGGCGTATATATTATAACTTTTCATATCGGCGTGCATTTTTCCGGTTGCCCCGGAACCATTGACGGCGGTTAAATTAAACTCCAATGTATCAAACGGGGACGTTGTAACCTTTCGATAATGGAATATTGCCACATTGTCCGAGCGTCGGCGTATCTCAACCAATGCTTCCCCAAACGGTGTGCCGTTAATTCGTTGTTGTGAAATATAGATATAATAATTAACATTCGATTCCGGGTATAATTTCCCCTCGAATACGTCCGCACTTGCACCCGCTGCCATTCGTCCGGTATAAAGCCCGGATATTACCGCCGGGGAACCGTTGGACGTAATTTGTATTTCTTTCAATATATTGCACAAAGCAAAATGATAGGTTTGTACTAATGCGTTTTGGTCGGTCGTGGCGTTTGCGTCTTGTTCCCAATTCGTACCGCCCAAAAAACAAGAAACAACACTATCCCCCGGAACGTATATTTGAATTAATGGACGCTTGTTTATCGTTATCCGTTGGATTGTCGGGGCTAACGCTATTAAATTGTATTCCTTTTCCAATCCCGCCAACACGTCGTTATAATCGTCGATTGCGTCCGGTTGTACAACAACCTTTTTATCGTAATCGGTAAACGTGCAATCGGTTTTCATAAACTTGCCTTGAAAGTATTGGAACCATGTACGCCCGCCGTCGTCGCTCTTTTCAATGCAATACAAAAATTCATTGTCGAACGATTGACGGTTTATATAGTCGTAATCATCCCGGACAAAGGTAATTTTGCCGGATAATTTGGCACGATAAAACCGTTGGTTGGTTTCTAATTCGTACTCCTTTGCCAAATCGTCCTTATAAATCGGATGCACGGTTTGACTTTGTAAGATGTTCGGGGCGTCCAACGTTCCCAATCTCAACCATGCCGTCCCGTCGGCGTATTGCGCTTTGATTACATTAAACCGGATATATGCGGCATTGCTTGGTATGTCAAATTCCGTATTTGTGGCGGACGGGTTGCTCCCCCAACCGCCGATAATCTTTTTATTGCTATCGTAAAATGCGCCCCCGGATTGCGTGGTGAAATTCTGAAACAATTTGCGGGGGTACACATTCCCAACCGGGACAAAAGTACGGGTATAATAGAAATTTGTATTATTCCCGTTTATGTTCCCGGTTATGTTACTTATCGCCCCGTTCGCTAAAAACGCATTTACAAATGAATGTCTATAAATCGGGTTCATATCAATTTTTAATTTTACGTGTCAAATTCTTGTAAACCTCAATAACATTGCCGTTGCCATCGACGTAACGACGGCGGCGGTTTTGTTCCTTAATCTCTCTTACATCGTCTTTTAAATCCCGCAAATCCGGTGCGTTATTTTGTTGAACCGTTACATTAATGCCGTCGGTATTGTAGGCATTAAGGTACTTTTGGGGGAATGTTCCCCGGTTCAAACTATTTATTACGTCCGGGATTAAACGACGGAAACGGCGGGAATTACGTTTATTGATAACGGCGAAAAATTCCCCGCCCTCGGCACGCCTCCGGGTTCTATCCGGCTTGGTTCCTAAATCCACATCGTCCCCGGATTGGTGGGAACCGCCCGCCAACAATTCAACCGTACCATCGCCGTAACTTTCCGAACCCTCGGCGGCTTTACTCATTTGTGCGGCTTTAATTTTGGCGGCGGCAAATGAAGCCCACATAACAGCGATTGCCGGGATTGCGAACGGGAACCCCAATTGCGACCAAATCAAAGCGGACGCCGTTACAAGGTTTCCGATTTGTTGGATTGTCTGTATTGCCTGTTGTGCCTTTTGCGCTTTCTGTTGCTCTTTCAACGCCTTTTCTTGGTTCCGCTTTGCCAAATCCAACTCCTTTTGTGCCATAACCACGTTTGAGGCATAACCGTTCGCCCGTGCTTCCCTTTCGGCGTCCAACGTGCGTTGTGCGCTTTCAACCTCTTTGTCGGCGGCATTTACGGCGGCTTCGGCGGCTTGCAATTTCGCATCTAAAAATACCTGTAATTGCTCCATTGCAAAGGATACGGACGTACTTATTGCCTCCTTTTGGTCGTCGTCCAAATTCAGCCCAAACAAACCGTATATATCGTTGCCCCGTTCGTCGCCTTTGCTTTTCTCAATCTCTTGGTCGATTTTGGCAATTGTGTTTTGGATTGTCTTAACCTCCTGTTCCGTCATTTTGACCCCGGCGGTTTTGTTCAACTCCAAAATCTTTTGCAAACGTGCCTTTTCTTGCGCCAACCGGAACTGGGTTTTGCGTTCCTCGGAATTACGCAACAAATCGAACTCCGACGCCTCCAACGCCTGTTGTTGGTCGAAAAGTAATAACGCCCGTTGTTGGTTCAACTCGGTTGTCTGTTTCAGTATTTGCGCATCGTATTTGGCGTTTATATCCGCTTCGTTTTGGCGGACGTCCTCGGCTAACTGCCTGTTTTGCGCCAACTCGATTGCCCGTTGTTGCTGTAACAATTGGATACGCAAATTTATTTCCTCCTGCGAACCCTCACGGGCGGCGTCTAAACGTAATTGCGTCCGGTCTGCCTCCCTTTGCATTTGGTCTATTGTTATTTGGTCGTTCAATTCGCCCAACTGCTTTGCGTACTGCTCTTGCAAAAGAATTTGTTGGTTATATAATTCCTCAACCTGTTTTTCGGTCAATCCCCGTTCGGTTTCCAACCGGGTTATTATATCCTGTATCTGCCTTTCATATTCGACCCGTAATTGTTCCCGTTGCTTTTCCGCCCCCTCTGCCATAAGCGCAATTTGGGCGTCCTGCGTGGTGCGTTCCGCCGCCAATTCCGCCGCCCGTTGTTGGTTGGCAATATCGACCATATCGTTTGCTAACTGTTGACGTAACGCCGTAATTTGGTCGTTCAAAGCTTTGCGGGCTTTAGTCGTCAAATTCGCCTCCGTGCGCAACTGCAATTGTATATCCGCAATCGCACGGGCGTTGGCGGCTTGACGTTGCGCCCTCTGTTGGTCGAACGAATTTTTTATTAAGGCAATCCGGACGTCCTCGGCTTTACGCAAAATATCGGTTTCCGCTTTGGCGGCGTTCCGGTTTTCCTGTTGACGTTGTGCCGCCTGTATTTTCCTTTCGGCGTCCAAATCCGCCCCCTCGGTTTTCAGATTAACGGCAATGTCAACCGCCCGCCCGGTATTATCTATTTGACCCTGCACGGCTTCAATCGCTTCATCAACCTTGACTTTATCAATTTTGCCGTCTAAATCAACATCAATATAAACTTTCTTATCTCCACGGGCTTTGGCGTTATTGAGTTGTACCAACATATCGTTTAGTTGTTTCAACTTTGCCCGGTTCGCTTCCAAATCGTCTAATTCTTGACCGTAAAAACCAACGCTTTTATTGTGTGCCTTTGTGCGCTCGGCTAATATTTCGTCCTCAATCTTTCGGGTTTCGGACAATGAAGCGTTGCGGGCTTTGGCAATATTTAATTCCCGGTTTAATTGGGCGACACGTTCGTTGCTAACTCGGTTCATTTCGGTTGCCTCGGTTTCCAGATAATCCAACCAAACCTTTTGCGCCTCGTTAAGTTTTTGTTGGTTCTTTGCCGATTTGTCGGTATTAGAGGCAAACAGAACTAAAGCCCCTACAACCGTAACCAATGCCAATGCCAAAAGAACATACGGGTTTGCGGCGGCAATCAGATTGAAAGCCTTTTGCGCAATGGTAGCCGCCAACGTTGCCTTTGTTCCCTGCATGGTAACAAGGCGGTTATAAACTTGCGCTTTGCTCAATGCCGCCATTTGTAGCCGGGAAATACCCAACATGATTGCGGATTGTTTTTGTACTGCGTTTTGTATGGCTTGAACCCCGGTTGTAATGGCTATTGCTGCCTGTAATTTCTTTTGTGCTTCCTGCACTTCCTCGCTTTCAGACCCGAACAACTCCATTGCTCCGGTAAATGCAGCAAACCCACCGGACGCACCCGCCGCAAAACTCAATACGGCATCCAAATTGGACGTATCGGACGCCATCCGGGTAATCTCGTCGGTTGCATCCTTGACCGCATCCCGTAATATTGCGGTTTCTTTGCTCAATTGCTGATATTCGGCGGTTCCTTGCTTACCCTCCAATCGTAACAATGCTAATTGCTTCGTTTGGTTCTCTATTTGGGTCGTCAAACCTTTTGCGGCGTCGGAATAGTTACCGACGTTTAGGGACGTTTTCCCGGTCGCTTCCTGCAACCGCTTCATTTCCTCGTATATCGCTTTTGTTTCCGCAACCAACTTGCGCCCCTCCTCGGTCGCCTCCCTTTCCTCAACCGTCATATTGTTAAGAAAGATTTTGTTAAGGGAATATTGCGCCGATAACCTGTTATATGAACCCTCGGCGGATTGGTTGATTTTGACAACAAGTTTGTTTATTTCGTTCGCCTCCTTTTGGGCTTGCTTCAATTCTGCCAACCGCTTTGCGTTCTCGCTTTCCGCAAATGCCAAATCCCGTGCGGCACGGGTCAAACGGTCGGTATCGGTTGTTGCGCCCTTAATGGTTTTGCGCCCGTCCTCGGTCGCCCCGGATACGCCCGCCAATGCCGCCCGAACGCTTATTGCCTCGCTCTTTATGTTTTTTAGAGTGTTCATATAGGCGTCGGAAAGTTGGTCTAATTGGTTGATAAGGTCGGTAATCGAATTATCCGGCTTTACCAAATCACTATATTTTATCGGGTTGTTATTGTCTGTCATAACGCCAATTATTACTTTGTTATTTTCGGGAAATTTGTCCGTATTTCAATTTTCTTTTCTCGGTAATACAATTTACCCTTCAGGACCAAACAACGCCGGAAACGGGCTAATTTCGCCCCGCTTTCGGGTTCTTTGGCTTTGTCGCCTGTTTAATGTACTCAAATGCGTTGTAATACTCCAATACGGTAAACGATTTTGGGTTTACGTGCAAATGTTGGGACAACATCAAACACATATTTTCAAACTGCTTGTCGTATTGTATTTCCATGCTATCCGACCCGCTAAACGATTGGGGTTTTGTATAAGTCAACAACAACGTCGTAATATGGTCTATTTCCGCCCGTTTGTCGCTTTCGTCCCCCTGTATTATCGCATCCAACATTAACATCGTGCGTTGCTTCAATTGGTCGTAATACTCTTTAACCGTGGCGTCGTCGAATAGTTTAGGAAAATACAATTGCAATTCTTCATCTATTTTTTTTTTGACCGCTTCCAATTGGGCGGTCAACTCGGCGTTCGGCGCATCGGCGAATAAATCCAATACCTTTTGCAAACCGTCCGCCGTCATATCGTTGTATTCGGTTCCGTCCACGGACTTAACCAAACAGGCAAACGCCAAATACTTTGGCGATATGGCGGATTGGACGAAATAAACGTTTTGCCGCAAATTATCCAATTCCTTTTCCGCCAAATCCGGCTTTTCCTTTCGGATAAACCGGATTGCCTTTTCAATATGCGCATCCCAATCGTTCAAATCCGACCCAACCCCGGCGTCGATAAGCAACATTTTGTTATATGCGTGAAATCGCAAAATCGGCAATTCGTCGATACTGTCGTACAACACAACCGCCCGTTCCCCTATCTTTGTCGTTTTCATAAGAGTATGCGGGTTATGACTGTTGAACAAAACGGAACCAATAACAATGCCGGGTTCCCGGTGCATATAGCAAACAGGACGGACAAAACGACCCCCGCCCACCATGATAAGCAAAAGCCGCAATTGAACATCTTAACAAAAAAGTCATTGCCGTGAACTTGGACGTACTCAATAACGCCCCACTTTTTCAACAGGGTCAACAGGAACGCCGCCACGGTTGCCACGACCAAAACCCAAATAATGAAAGTTACCATATCGTTAAATGTTACAAGGTTGATTAACTGACAATACACCCTCAAAGCGAAAACCGCCGAACGGGTGCATTAAAAATTGATTATCTATTTCGTCCAACGTAAACCCACGGTACACGTTTTCCGCCAACTCATAAATCCGGTTTATTACAATCGTCCCGTCTTTCAGCCAAAAACCGCCATTTAGGACGGTCAATATTTCGTTCTTCAATGCCTCGGTATTCCGGTTGTTGAGTTGACCGGGGTAAACCTTGCGCAAATCGAACCAAACAATAAGGGAAAACGGGGCTTTAATCTCGCTTTGCTCTTTGGGAACCCAACCGACCGTTTGCGGGTCGTCTATCCAAAAGAACGAAAAATTGCCAATATTGGCATCCGGGGAAACGTCGATATAATCGTTGTCGCCTCTCCATTCCGTCCCGCCCGCATATACGTTCGGGGTATAATAGCGTTTGCCCTGTATCACTTTGGCGATACGTTGCGCCCGCCCAAATGCGACGTCCAACCAATCGACGTTATCCATTAACCCGGTTTGTATG
>ERZ773111.728-NODE-728-length-19219-cov-3.255166_pt1 | contig 19219 bp, 10 predicted proteins | sample MGYA00580567_ERZ773111 | MGnify/ENA primary metagenome ERZ773111 (study PRJEB29015, sample SAMEA2737875) | human gut metagenome | biome: human gut; feature: human-associated habitat; material: faeces | place: China | collected 2012 ...
AATGATAATATTATTTCTCAATAAATTTAAAACAGCTTCTAAAAAAAGTATGCCCAAAAGTATTTAACTTTCGAGCATACCCCGCAATATTCCATTGGATCTCTTTTATTTCGTCGTCTTTTTCCGGGCCGGTTTCTTTTTGGCAGGAGCCTTGTCGGCATCCTCGACAATCTTCATGCAATCGGCGAACGTGAGCAATGCCGGTTCGGAACCTTTGGGTAATTTATAATTCTTCTTTTTATAAGCGATATACGGACCGAAACGACCGTTAAGCAGTTCGAGTTCATCATCTTCATCGAACTTCTTGATAAGGCGTTGACTTTCCTGCTCACGCTTTTGCTGAATCAACATTATCGCATCCTCTAACGAAACACCCTGCGGGGTGAACTCTTTGGGCAACGATACATATTTGCCGTCGTGACGAATATACGGACCGAAACGGCCGATACCCACGACAACGGTTTTGCCTTCGAAATCGCCTAAGGTTCGGGGCAAATCGAACAGTTTCAAAGCCTCTTCCAATGTAATCGTGCTCATCGATTGTCCTTTGAGCAATGATGCGAACAACGGCTTCTCCGCATCTTCGGGCGTACCGATTTGTACCAACGGACCGAAACGGCCTATCTTCACCGATACGGGACGGCCGCTTTTCGGGTCTGTACCCAATACCCGTTCGCCCACTTTATGCTCCAACCGCAAAGCGAGAGCGCTCTCTACCACCGGGTGAAAGAGTTTGTAAAAATGATCTATCTCGTCGTTCCACACGGTTTTTCCCTCGGCAATATCGTCGAATTGCTGCTCGACATTCGCCGTAAAGTTATAATTGAGAATATCGGGGAAATACTCCATCAAGAAATCGTTGACGACAACTCCTATATCGGTGGGAAGCAGTTTGCCTTTATCGGCTCCTGTGAGCTCGGTTTTCTCTCCCGATTCGATTTTTCCATCGTGCAGCGTCAACATACGATATTTCCGCTCCGTCCCTTTCCGATCGCCCTTCTCGACATATTCGCGTTGCTGTATGGTCGAAATGGTTGGTGCATAGGTAGAAGGCCGGCCGATGCCCAGCTCTTCCAATTTACGAACCAGACTGGCCTCGGTATAGCGGGCGGGAGCTTGCGAGAAACGTTCCGTTGCCGTGACCGACGACAATGCCAGCACATCGCCTTTCGCCAATGCAGGTAACATCTTGTCGTTTCCTTCTGTATCGCCTTCGTCATCGGTAGACTCCATATACACTTTCAGGAAACCGTCGAATTTCAAGACCTCGCCCACGGCGACGAAGTGTTCTTTCCTTCCCGAAACGGCGATGGTCGCAGTCGTCTTTTCCAACTCGGCATCACTCATTTGCGAAGCGATCGTACGTTTCCAAATCAATTCATACAATCGTTTTTCCTGAGAGGAAGCATTGATTTCGTGATGGCTGATGTACGTGGGACGTATTGCCTCGTGCGCTTCCTGTGCTCCTTTGGTATGCGTATGGTAATTTCGAATATGCAGATATCTCTCGCCCAAAGTTTTCACAATCTCGTCTTTGGTCGTATTTATAGCCAACGATGACAAATTCACCGAGTCGGTACGCATATAGGTGATATGTCCCGCCTCATAAAGCCGTTGAGCCACCATCATGGTTTGAGCCACGGAGAAGCCCAATTTCCGGGCGGCTTCCTGTTGCAATGTGGAAGTGGTGAACGGAGCCGCAGGCGATTTCTTTGCAGGTTTCACCGTCACGTCCCCGATAGAGAACCGTGCGGTCTTGCAGGCTTCGAGCAAAGCCTTCGCCTCGTCTTCGGTTTTCAATCGTTGGCTCAATTCGGCCTTCAACAATTCCCCTCCGGGTAACAAAAATTCCCCGATCACCCGATAGGCTGCTTCGGGCTTGAACGCCGAGATTTCTCGCTCCCGTTCTACAATCAAGCGCACTGCGACCGATTGTACACGACCGGCCGACAAAGCGGGCTTCACCTTTTTCCACAGAACAGGCGAAAGTTCGAATCCCACGATACGGTCGAGTACCCTGCGGGCTTGTTGGGCATCTACCCGATTCAAATCTATATCCCGGGGATTCTCAATGGCATGGAGTATGGCATCTTTGGTAATCTCATGGAATACAATCCGTTTCGTTTTCTCCGGTTTCAATTTCAACACTTCGAACAAGTGCCATGCGATAGCCTCTCCCTCGCGGTCCTCATCGGAAGCCAGCCAAACCATATCCGCTTTGTCTGCCTCCTGTTTCAGCGTTTCCACCAACTTTTTTTTGTCGGCAGGGATTTCATAAATAGGTTTATAGTTATGCTCGATATCCACACTGAAATCCTTTTTTTTGAGATCACGGATATGTCCGTAGCTCGAAAGGACTTCAAAATCCTTTCCCAAAAACTTCTCAATGGTTTTAGCCTTTGCCGGAGACTCTACGATTACCAAATTTTTTGCCATATGCGCAATGTTCGTTCAAATTTTGCGCAAAATTAGAAAAACAGATTGTAATACAGAGCTTTTTTCTACTTTTTTATTAAATAATGTATATCGCACACATTTCGAATCGATCCTACCATGTAGAGTTTTTGTCGCATATCCTCCCCAACGCCTTTCTCCTATACTATTCCCTCCGAAAAAGCTGACGGGATAAATCCTGTTTTTAAACTACCCACTCGTCCCGTGAGTACTCCCGACACGGTGGGAGAGGTTAAATCCTCCTTCTCCCCTGCCGCTTCCCGTAGTATTGCGGGGTGTGGCGTTAGTCATATAGGGGAAGTGGCACACATCGTGACGGAAGGGTTAAAAATGTCGAGAACAGACCTCTTACCCTCAAAATTTCAAATCGACCCCGAACATGAAATTGATGCCTTGTGCCGGCATACCGTAAAGAATATCGTATTTCCGGTTCAGCACATTGTCGGTAAGTCCGTAAAGCGAAAACCAAGAAGTGAAAGCATACGAGGCTTTCAAGTGAACGAGATGTATATCGGAGAGCTTTCCGAGATTTGAATACTCCCGACCCGCAGCAAACTCATATCCGGCTTCGAGCACGAACGGTCGAACAGGCATATAACGGATATTCGCTCCTCCTTCCCACTGCGGACGGTTATACGAAATCGCCTCACCCCCATCGGCGGTCTTCCATCGATGATACCCGACCTTCGCCGAAGCCTCCAATTTCGTACCGTAACGATAAGATACATCGAGCTCTGCTTTCAAAGCATTGGCATCGATACCCCAAAAACGCGACACACCTGTAAACTTTCCGTCCAAATCTTCGGGTAAAAGGAACAACGCCTTTTTACAAATTTCATAACCGCCCGAAAGCCCTATGGAAAATCCGGGCAATGCGTTAATGCGTATTCCCAATGAGGCATCCAACGGCACATACGTATTATCTACCTGTGCCGACGGATTGAAGTAGAGCGTATAGGCCGAAACACTTCGCCACGTATTCAGTTTCTTCCCACCCGTAAAAGCCGTATAAAACTGTACATCGGGAACTATCGTCCAATCGAATCGCACATCGGGAGAGAATCGCAAAATAGTCCCGTTATTGAACGAAACATCGGCCTTGACACCGACCGCAAAAGCCACGTGTTCATTCCGCCAGTCATACCGGGGATTCAATGAAATCATACCGTAATTCGCTGCCGACTGTAACCGGCTGTAACCCACATAATCGAAAGAACCGTCCAAAGAAATAGAGCTGCGTCTGTCGATCGGCGCAGACAGTGTAAAGTCTGCATTTACTAAATTCTCGGCAGCCCCTTTTTCATCTTGTAAATATCCCCGGTGATACCCGTACCGGTAATATGCCAATGAAACTTTATAAAGTAGATCCGACTCTCCGGCAGTCGAGGCTATATGGCTTTTCAAGAAGAACCGGTTTATCTCTTGGTTAGGCGAAGATATTCCCGTCAAACCGGGGTATCGCAATCCGTAATAGTTGAAGGAGTCGTAACGATAACCGCCGCTTATTCCCAAATCCAGCTTCCCGAAGGAGTGAAGATAATCGGCGACCACTCGCTCTTCGAGCCGGTGCATCTTCTTCGAGTCGGGATAGTAGTCCTCCGTTAACGATTGATTGTAGTCCACCGTTCCGCAAGTAGAGCGATGTTGCAACCACACACCCAACTTGTCTTTGTCATTCTGCAAAATACGATAACCGGCATTCCCGACCATATTCAGGTAATTGCCTATCCCGAAATCCACGTATCCCCTCGATTGGTTTTCTTCGGGTTTTTCTCCGAAACCGCCGGGAGCCAACAAGACAGCGCGAGGTTCGAGGGGAGCCGGAACCGTCCAGTCGCTATACCGTATAGATTGTTTGGTGACCGTCGGTGCTTCCACTTCGGGCAATGTATTGATTTTAGACGCATCGCGCACGATAGGTGTAAAATCTTTTTCTATGGTTACTTCCCGCCGCAACGAATCGGAACGTACCTGTGCCGACAGGAAGAATGGGAAAACCGATATGATTAAAAAAGAAAACCGTTTCATAAGCCATACATATTGTATCGTTCAACTACTCTGTTTGTCCCAGCTCGCTCAACTTCTTGTCTATCCGGGAAATAATATCGTCGTCGCTGGCCGGATAGTTATTCCGCAAACTTTGCAAATATTGACGGGCTTGGAAAGTCTCGCCCCGTTTTTCATAAATGTCGGCCATGAGCAAGAATGCCCGAGCCAACCAATAATTGTGGGGAGTACCTTTGTCGATAAAAGTATTCAGCGTCTTTTCGGCCGTATCGATCGCTTTGTTGTCGAATTGATATTGAGCCAATAAATAGGCACTTTGCGCCCCGTAAATCGAACGGGTATCTTTCGAAAGCTCCCGCCAGTCATCGGCTGCATTTTCTCCCTTTCCCGTATGGAAATAGGCATCGGCACGAGCAAATAAAATCTCTTGACGCAAATCGGGAGAAAGTTTGCTTTCGCTCAACAACTTGTCGGCAACTGTTACCACCTCGCCATATTGCCGCTTATTTCGGGCAATACGAAGCATACCCAACCGGGCGGCCTGTTTGTTCTCTCCGACAGTCGCTTTCTTTTCCAACTCCTTGAATCCGGCAAAAGCCTCGTCATAACGAGCTTTCAAATAAAGTATCTCGCACTTGCGGGCCAATGCTTCTTCGGCAAACTCGCCGTCGGGACTGTTCGTCACCACATAGTCGAACGCCGGAAGAGCTTTGTCGTAGTCTTTCGCTGCAAACGATGCTTTCCCGATATAGTAATTAGCCGGAATCAAAAACGCACCCGACGGATAATTTCGCACATATTTCTCCAACGAAGCGATACCTTTCCCCGTCATATAAGTGCGCTCGGCTGCCATATACGACAAAGAATCCAATTCGCTCACAGGGGCCTGCTCCGACCGTCCCACGCTGTTCAGATAGTTAGCGTAGGCATCGACGGCATCTTTCTCTACATATACCGATTTGAGGTCGGCGACCGCTATGCGAGCCTCCTCGCTGGTCGGATAACGCTCTATCACTTGCTGGTAAGCAGCCACCGATTCGTCTGTCTGCCCGTTATTGAAATAGACCATACCCAACTGCAAACCTCCCTTGCGGGCAATCGCGCTCTGGGGATAATCGGCGATTAACTGTTTGTAACATACGATAGCATCGTTATTCCTATTCAATATCGTATAAGCCTGTCCCTTTTCGAACCATGCGTTCGCCAGATACCCCGAACGGGGATAATCTACAATCAATTTGTCCAACAACTCTATTTTGCGTTCATGATTCCTCTGCAATCCTGCCATGAAAGCTTTTTGAAAAAGGGCATAATCTCCGTTCGCGACATCGGTCTCTTGGGCCCGGGCATAATACTGCTCGGCATCGGCGAACCGACGGGCGTAATAATAGCAATCGCCTATCCGGGAATAGGCATCGGCAAGCATGCTTCGATTTCCTCCGGTCTGTACGGAGACATACCGGGAAAAACCGTCGAGGGCTTGCGAGAAGTTATGCTGTTTGAACTGACAGTAAGCCCAATCGTACCAAGCCAGCGAATACATTTCGCTCCGCTTGTCCTTGCTGGAAGAAAGATATGCCGAATAATTCCGGGCAGCGATGTCGTATTGTTCCCGACGATATTGGCACTCGGCGAGCCAAAACGCAGCCTTACCCCGTATATCGGTATCATAGTTTCCCACAGCGATCGCCCGGCTAAACAAACTTTCGGCATCGGCGATACGGGCATTGGTGAAAGCCTCTGTCCCCAACTGGAAAAGAATGCGCTGCTTGGCGGCGAGTATTTTCCCGTCGGGCTTCCGTATTTTATCGATAGACGCCAGTGCCGACCGATAATTACGGGTCGTCATGTAAACCTCTACCAAATAGTCGTTAATCTTGTCGGCATAGCGAGAACCGGGAAACTCGTTCAAGAAACGTTCGAACACACCCACCGAGTTATCGAAAGGCGAAGCCGTGCGATCATACAGGCAAAGCGCATAGTTGTAAAGCGCCGTTTCCCGAACCTGACGGTCGTAATTTCCTTGTGAAGCCATCTCGAACGCCATGCGGGCATTATTTTTATCTCCCGCTCGCAAATAGGCTTGCCCGATATAAAGATAAGCATTTTGAGAAAGAGCATCGTCCACGCCGGTCACACGCCCCAAATAATCGATCGCCTCGCTATCTTCTCCCCGGCGATAGGCCATGACACCCATGACATAAAGAGAAGAGCGTTCGGGTTTGCGACATCGTTGCAAATACCTTTCCAAATATTCCGTCGCCGCTTCATCGTCACCTTCTTGATAAGCGCTTTCGCCGAGCAACCGAAGAAGTTCGGTGTATAAGTCGGCATCGGAAGACGGACGGGACAACAACGCTTTACCCTCGGACAATACCTGTGCGAAACGTTTTTGCCCGAAATAAATCTGCAACATGTGCAACCGTGCGGCATATCCGAAACTCCTGTCGTCCGCCACTTTCGAGAATCCGCTTAAAGCGGCTCTATCGTCTCCCTCGTTCATCTGTATATACGAAAGGTAGAACGTGGCTCCTGTCCGAAATCTCTCTTTCCCGATTAGAAGCTGAAACAGCGGTTTCGCCGCATCGGGATTACCGGTCTTCAACAAAGAACATGCTGTGCGATATCCCCACCGGTCCTCCTCGTCGCCGGTCAACAAACTCACATTTACCGTCTGATAGGCTTTCAAGGCTTTTGCATAATCTTGACTGTCGTAATAATAATCGGCCAATGCCAACCGAGCCTGCAAAGTATGTTTAGAATCCGGATAATTTCGCAAAAAATCCGTTAACCGCCGTACAGCCTGCGGCGAATAATTGCGAGCTTCCGAAAGAGCGATATACCAGTCGGCCGTTTCCCGCTGCTCCGGCGACAAATCGCCTTCACAAGCCTCTTTCATCACATCGGCACAACCCGCATAGTTCCTCTCTTGAAAGAGAAAGATTCCCCTATCTATCAAAGCCCTGTCATCGTTATAAGCCGGGATTCCCGGCTTGGCGGCCAAAAGCTGTCCGGTGCATACGATTCCACAAAGCATAACTATCGCCCGTTTCATGAACATCTTTATTTTGTATTAAGTTCCGAACTATCCACCCATTTAAATAATTTATCCGACGGTCGTATCTTCTCATCGATACGCATCGAGAACCGCTCTCCTTTTACCGTCTTTTGCACCGGTTTCAAATCGACTCGTATCTCCTCTACCTTGCGGATAAGCGCACCGGTCGTCGGGCCGGTGACGAGTATCTCGTCTCCCACGCTCAACGAACCGCTCTCCATGAGAAATTCGGCCACACCGAGGTTGGAAAAATACTTCACGCCCTTGCCTATATATATCTTTCGTTTCGTGGCTCCCGAGCCATAATTGTGAGTCCATTCGCCCAAGCGCTGACCCAAATAATATCCGTTCCAGAACCCTCGATTAAAGACGGTAGCGAGCCGTTCGTCCCACTGTGCGATCTTCTCGTCGGTAAAGTCGTTGTTCAAATAAGACTCGATGGCCTCGTTGTAACACGAAACGACCGTACGCACATATTCCGGTCCCCTTGCGCGACCCTCGATTTTAAATACCCGCACCCCCGAATCGATCAGTTTGTTCAGGAAATGTATCGTTTTCAAGTCCTTCGGCGACATGATGTAAGCGTTGTCCACTTCCAACTCGTTACCGGTCTCCTTGTCTTTCACTTCGTATGAACGGCGGCAAATCTGCATACAAGCCCCCCGATTCGCCGAAGCATTCATTTCGTGAAGGCTCAAATAACATTTGCCGGACACAGCCATGCACAATGCCCCGTGACAGAACATTTCTATACGTACCGGTTCTCCGCCCGGCCCCACGATACGATCCCGCAAAATAGCTTCATGAATACGGGCTACCTGTTCCATATTCAACTCCCGGGCCAGCACCACCACATCGGCAAAACGGGCATAGAATCGCAACGCCTCGGTATTGGATATATTCAGCTGGGTCGACAAATGCACCTCTACCCCTATCTCGCGGGCATAGGTCATAGCCGCCACATCGCTGGCGATAATAGCCGAGAGCCCGGCCTCCTTCGCCGCATCGATAATACGATGTAACAGAGGTATATCTTCGTCGTAGATAACGGTATTGACCGTCAGATAACTCTTTATGTGATGCTCGTTACAAATACGCACGATCTCGTGTAAATCGTCTATCGTAAAATTATTCGACGAACGGGCTCGCATATTCAGCCCCTCGATACCGAAGTACACCGAATCGGCCCCTCCCTGTATGGCCGCCGTCAAAGAATCGTACGAACCCACCGGCGCCATAATTTCAAAATCGCTTCTCTTCATCATCATAAACAAACTATTCTATTTTCCCGGTGATTATTTTTCGTATTTCGTTCAGTTTATTCAATGCTTCTACCGGTGTAAGGTTATTGATATCGACCTGTAAAATTTCGTCCCGAACCTGTGAAAGCACAGGATCGTCCAGTTGGAAAAAACTCAACTGCATGCCACCTCTCGACGAAGCGATTTCGGCGGTAGGCTTGGCGATACCGTTCTGACGGTTCTCCGACTCCAACTGTTTCAAAATCTGGTTGGCCCGCTTGACGATGCTCTGGGGCATACCGGCCAGCTTCGCCACATGGATACCGAAACTGTGCTCGCTACCGCCACGTACCAATTTCCGCAAGAATATCACCTTGTTGTCGACCTCTTTTACCGAAACGTTATAATTGACAATGCGTTTATATGTACGCTCCATTTCGTTCAGCTCGTGATAATGGGTAGCGAACAACGTTTTGGCTCGGGCTTTGGGGTGCTCGTGTATATGCTCGACAATAGCCCACGCGATAGATATACCGTCGTAAGTACTCGTTCCCCGCCCCAGCTCGTCGAACAGAACCAAACTCCGCTCCGACAGATTGTTGAGAATATCGGCGGCCTCGGTCATCTCGACCATAAAGGTAGATTCGCCGAGCGAGATATTGTCCGATGCCCCCACACGAGTGAAAATCTTGTCCACAATCCCTATCTTAGCGGCCTCGGACGGAACGAAACTTCCTATCTGAGCCATCAGAACAATCAAAGCGGTCTGGCGCAACAACGCCGATTTACCGGCCATGTTGGGTCCCGTTATCATCATGATTTGCTGCTTGTCGTTGTCGAGCTCGACACTGTTGCTGATGTAGGGTTCGCCCGGCGGCAACTGTTTCTCGATAACCGGGTGACGTCCTTCCTTGATGTCGATAACCAGCGAATCGTTTACTTCGGGACGAATATACCGGTTTTCCACGGCCGACTTCACGAACGACAACAGGCAGTCGAGCCGCGCAATGAGATTGGAATCGAGTTGTATGGCAGGAATATACTCCGTCAATGCAAGAATCAAATCATTGAACAACTGCGTTTCCAATGAAAGAATCTTCTCTTCCGCCCCCAAAATCTTCTCCTCGTATTCTTTCAACTCTTGGGTGATATAACGCTCTGCGCTCACCAACGTCTGCTTTCTGATCCAATCGGAAGGAACCTTGTCCTTGTGAGTATTGCGCACTTCGATGTAATACCCGAATACGTTGTTATACCCGATTTTCAAGCTGGGAATACCCGTTTTCTCGCTCTCGCGCTGCTGCACGTGCAACAAATAGTCTTTCCCCGAATAGGAAATTTCTCGCAACTCGTCGAGTTCGTCGTTCACCCCCTTGCGGATAATTCCTCCCCGATTCACCAAATTGGGCGCATCGGGATTAATTTCATGCTCGATTCGGTCCCTGATGATCGTACAGCAATTCAGTTGTTCCCCGATACGTTGCAATACAGGTTCATCGCTCTGCTCGCAAACAGCCTTGATAGGCTCTATCGCCGACAATGCCACTTTCAACTGAACCACCTCGCGAGGCGAAATACGCCCCACCGCTACTTTCGAAATGAGGCGTTCCATATCGCCTATCGTATCGAGTTGCGGATCGATAACCTCCCTAACTTCGGGGTGGCGGAAAAAGAACTCCACTCCGTTCAACCGATCCTCGATAGGCTTCACATCTTTCAACGGAAAGACAACCCACCGTTTGAGCATACGTGCCCCCATCGGGGTGACAGTCCGGTCTATCACGTCGAGCAGGCTCTTTCCCCCTTCGTTCATCGGAGAAAGCAATTCGAGACTCCGCACCGTGAATTTATCCAATCGCACATATCGCTCCTCCTCGATACGAGACAGCGATGTAATGTGCGAAATCTGCGTATGCTGTGTAATATCCAAATAATGAAGCAGAGACCCCGCGGCGATAATGGCGTTGGGCATATTGTGAATTCCGAAACCTTTGAGGTTTTTCGTCTCGAAGTGACGCAATAAGCGATCCGAAGCGGCATCCTCGGTATAAACCCAATCGTCCAACTCGAAAGTAAAAAAACGGGAACCGAAATGCTCCTCGAACAATTTCCGTTTCGTGCGTTCGAACAGCACCTCTTTCGGAGAGAAATTGCCCAACAGCTTGTCCACATAGTCGAAATCTCCCTCGGCGGTCAAGAATTCACCCGTCGATATATCGAGAAAAGCCACACCCACTTTGTTACCTTTCCCGAAATGAACACCCGCCAAGAAATTATTCTCTCGGTGATCGAGAATATTGTCGTTAATCGACACGCCCGGTGTCACCAATTCCGTAATGCCGCGCTTGACCAATTTTTTTGTCAGCTTCGGGTCTTCCAGCTGTTCGCAAATAGCCACCCGTTTTCCGGCACGCACCAATTTGGGAAGGTAAGTATCGAGAGCATGATGGGGAAAACCGGCCAACTCCACATACTGGGCGGCTCCATTTGCCCGGCGAGTCAATGTAATCCCCAATATTTCCGATGCCACCAAAGCATCGTCCGAAAACGTTTCATAAAAGTCTCCCACCCTGAAAAGCAATATCGCATCGGGATGCTTGGCTTTCATCTCGATATACTGTTTCATCAGCGGAGTTTCGACAATTTCCTTGGCCACGATATATTTCTTTTATATTCGTATGAATAATCCCGTTTAAGAGAAACAAAGATAACATTTTCGACCGGAATTGTGAAATTAAAAAAATGTAAGAAACTGTTTTTATTTTTTTCTACTCCTCACTTCATCGCTGCCACTCCCCCATTCCCCACTCTCCCCTGTGTTTCGAAAAACAAAAAGTCAGCTCTTAAAAACGACGAGTAAGATTTATGCTTCTCTATTGAAACAGCTCTCTCCCTCCTCCCGCCAGACCTTGTAACATTCGAAACATTTCGCTCCTCCCCTTGCCGTGTCCCGTAGCACTACGGGTTGTTTTACAACGCAAAATATAGGAGAGGTGGCACGTAGGGACGGAGGGGTTAAAGAAATACCAGCAGTAAAAGCAACAGAGACAAGACTTCTCCCCCCCGCTCATCGTAGATGAGATGGGACGAGTTCACCACCGACAAACTATACTTTCAGGAAAATATTTTTCCGATACAGAAAATAGAGGAAGAACCAGCAACAAGCGACATATCCTGCACGAAGGACGACCGCACCGGCAGGCTCACCGGCATATTCTCCCACCCATTGGGACATACCTCCGAACAAAAACTTATTCATGTGAGAAAATCCTACCACCTGCTGTGCCAGATAAATCGTTATCGAATTTAGTCCTATCACTCGGAAAAAGAGAGTCCACGATTTCCACCCTTTCACATCAACGATATAGTAGAACAAAGCGAACAACAAGAACGAAAGTCCTCCCACGAAACAGGTAAACGAACTGCTCCAAAGCATTTTGTTAATCGGGAATACGGTATTCCAAACCAGCCCTATGACGACCAACACAACCCCGATTCCCGACAAAAGCAAACTCTTTCTCTCTCCGCTTCCCAAGCGGGTGGAACGGACGATTTCTCCCGCATAAATTCCCAATAATGCCGTGACTATCGCCGGAAGCGTGCTCAACAGGCCCTCCGGGTCGAAATTACCGTATATCAATTTCCCCGGCAAACAATGCCGATCGATATATCCGACCAGATTCCCTTCGATAGAAAGAGGGGAAGCTCCCGCAGCATCGGGAGCCGGCACAAAGGCCAACAGCAACCAATAACCCACCAAGATAAAAACAATCAAACCATATTGTACCGACTTTTTCAAACTCATGTAAATGAAAGCCCCGAACATCCACGCCAGCCCGATACGCCCCAAAACGCTAGCCAAGCGCACATCGGGGAAATTCAACTGTAAGAATCCGTTATACAAGAATCCCAGCAAAACGAGGGTGACACCCCGGCGGAAAACCCTCAGGTAAATATGTTTGTCGCTCGATCCGCTTCCCCTTTGCTTAGCCAATGAAAACGGGAAAGATATACCTGCGATAAACAAGAACAGAGGGAATATCATATCGTGCTGGGTAAACCCGTCCCACGGGACGTGCCGCATGTGCCCCGCTATGACATCTCCCACCGCCGTCGGGTGCAAGGCATTCAAGGCGACTACCAACGGGGCGAAACCCATAATAAAAAGCATATCGAATCCCCGAAGGGTATCCAATGACAACAAACGTGTGTTTTTCTTTGTTTCCATATCCGAATTTTGTTTTTCTTATAGTATACAAGCGACTCGGCTCGTTTATCCAATGATGCGTTACACTCCCTAATCCGCACCCACAGCGATCCCGATCGAATGTATGTCTCTGCCTATTTCGACAACAGCTTTTTTATCCGTTCCACATCGTCTTCCCGTTCCGGGGGAATAATTCCCCGTTGATAGAAATCTTCGAAATCCGAGAGAAAGTCCTCTTTTAGCTCTTCCTTGTATCGCAGGTATATCTCTTCCGCCTCGGCATATCGACCTTGAAAAAGAAGGGATGCCGCAAGATTTGTATAAATGGTATGATGAGTAGAATCATATTTTAACCCCTCACGGGCATACCGTTCAGCTTCTTCAAAATTGCCCTGAACGAGAAATAAGCATGAAAGGTTATTGCACGCTCGTACTAAACCCGGCTCGTAGACTTGTGGATTCGCCGCTGCAAGCCGTCTATAAATCTCCATGGCGGAAAGATACATCTCCCCACTCTCCTCATAACGTTGGGTATTGTCATACAAACAGCCTAAATTATTTTGAACCATTGCCAAGTCCGGCTCGTAGACCTGTGGATTCGCTGCCGCGAGCCGTCGACGAATTTCCATGGCGGAGAGATACATCTTCTCGCTATCCTCATAACGTTGGGTATCGTAATACAAAAGACCTAAGTTATTTTGTGTCATTGCCAAATACGGCTCGAAAACCAGTGGATTCACCGCTGTGAATCGTCTATAAATTTCCATGGCGGAGAGGTACATCTCCTCGCTTTCCTTGTAGCGTTGGGTATCTCTGTACAAATTGCCTAAGTTATTTTGTGTCGTTGCCAAGCCCGGCTCGTACACTTGTGGATTCTCTACCGTGAGTCGCTGATAAACCATCAAAGCAGAGAGAAACATCTCCTCGCTCTCCTCATAACGTCGGGTATCGCTATACAAAATACCTAAATTATTTTGTGTCGTTGCCAAGCCCGGCTCGTAGGCATATGGACTAATAGCTGCAAGTCGCTGGCAAATGTCTAAATTTTCTCGATAACGAACTTCCGCCAAATCGTATCGTTTGTTTGTCTGTAAAAAATGACCATACTCAAACAAACTTTTCGCCAACTCTTCCTCCGAAAGGTTGGCACGGATCAGCTCGATACCCTGCTCATAGGCATGGCAAGCCAATTCGAAGCGACGAGGCTCTGCATAGTCTGTCATCAAAGCCTTTGCCCGCAAAACATACTCCTCGGCCAACGATCGTGTCTTTTGAAGTCCCGCCTCGATAAGCGACCGACCGGAATCGACCAGTAGTTTCCCTTGCTCTATCTCCTTGCGGGCCTGAGCGGCATCGGCGGCAATATCTTTTTCATTCAAAATCTCCACGACCCCTTTGCTGTTCCCTCGCTCGAACATCTCTATCGCCAACCGTTTGCGCTCGCTCACCGGCGTTCCGCTCCCGATCAGCTTGTTGATGGATAGAGCAAGATCGAACAGCCGGCTCTCCAATCGGTTGAGACTTTCCCGTTTCTTGTATAGTTCCGCCTGTTTCTCGTCAATCATCGGTTGGAGCTCGGCGACACCGGTCGCTCTCAGTCGGGCGATCTCTGTATTCAATCGGGCGATGGACTCTTTCAACGAAAGGTATTCCGGATTCTCGGCGGCAAAAGAGAGATTGTCCAGTTCGGCTATCTTGTGGCCGTAAAGCGAAACGACTCCGTTCTCTATCTTAAAGTGGTTACCCTCGGTTACGGAAGCGTTGCCCGATACCGATGGAATGATCCGCTCCAACTGCATGACAAAATGCAACTTCATGGCATCGTCGGTAGCATAGTTGCACCAATAATGCCCCACCCGATCGAACAAATCTTCCTTGAATCGTTTCAATGCCTCGTCTTCCATTTCACCTTCTATCAAGGCTCGAATATAGACAAATGTCTTGGGGTGACTCTGACTCTTCACATATTCGTCTAAGGCTTGATTGAACTCCTCTATGGTGTATTCTCCCGCTTTGCGGTGAAACATACAGATACAAATATCGCTGGCACGTACTATGCGGTTGTAGTCGTCCTGAGTACGGCTTCCGGTGCAAAATGCCGAAAAATCTTCCCAACGTCTGCACCTTATGCGATACCCCCGAGGCTCGAAAATTTCGTCCAAAGAAGCCACCAATGAATGAAAGCTGTTACGGTCGTTTTTCAACTCGTCGCTGGATGCCAAAAATACGGTTATGTTCTTCATATCGTTATATCTGAGTTTCACTATACTTTAATATAGGTCTGCAAGACAAACAATTTCTACCTATCTCCCCAATTCTCCCGGTCGAGATTTCGGTAATTCACCGCTTCGTTGATGTGTTGCACCTGTACCCCTTCGCTACCTTCCAAATCGGCAATGGTACGTGCTACTTTCAAAATACGGTCGTAGGCCCGTGCCGACAGGTGGAAACGGTTCATCGCATCTTTCAGCCGTTTCAATCCCGCCTCATCGGGGACAGCGAATTGGTTCAGCAGCCGGGGAGTCATTTGGGCATTGCAATGAATGCCGGGATAGTCGGCAAAGCGTGCGGCTTGAATTTCTCTTGCGGCAATGACTCGTCGACGAATCGACTCGCTCGACTCCGCCGGACGGGTGTCGGAGATTTTCTCGAACGGGACGGGAACGATCTCCACTTGTATGTCTATGCGGTCGAGCAGAGGGCCCGAAATTTTTCCCAAATAACGTTGTATCGTTCCCGGGCTGCATATACACTCTTTCTCCGGGTGGTTATAATATCCGCAAGGACAAGGATTCATCGAAGCGACCAACATCACCCCGGCGGGATATTCTATCGAGTATTTCGCACGTGCTATCGTTATCTTGCGGTCTTCGAGCGGTTGACGCATCACTTCGAGGACTTGACGTGAAAACTCGGGCAACTCGTCGAGAAAAAGCACCCCGTTGTGTGCCAATGAAATTTCACCCGGCTGGGGAAAAGTCCCGCCGCCCACCAACGCTACCGGCGATATGGTATGATGCGGCGACCGGAACGGCCGTTGCGACAACAGCGAACTACCCCGCTCCATGCGTCCGGCAACCGAATGTATCTTGGTCGTTTCGAGTGCTTCCTGCAATGTGAGAGGCGGTAGTATAGAAGGCAACCGCTTCGCCATCATCGATTTTCCGGCGCCCGGAGGTCCTATGAGTATGATGTTATGTCCGCCGGCCGCTGCTACTTCAAAAGCCCTCTTGACACTCTCCTGACCTTTGACATCGCTGAAATCCAAATCGAAATGGGTATATTCCCTGAAAAATTCCGCACGAGTATCGATTACCGTCGGTTCCAGCTCGATCTCCCCGTTCAGGAAACGAATCACCTCGGTGATATTCTCTACGCCATACACATCGAGATGATTGACTACCGCGGCCTCGCGAACATTGGCTTTGGGAATAATCAACCCCTTAAAGCCCTCCTCCCTTGCCTTGATAGCTATGGGCAACGCCCCCTTGATAGGAAGAATGGAGCCGTCGAGAGACAACTCCCCCATCAACATATACTCGCTCAATTTACCTGTTTCTATCTTCTCGTCGCTCGCCAAAATCCCCACGGCCAAAGGCAAATCATACGCCGCCCCTTCCTTGCGTATATCAGCAGGCGACATGTTCACGATTACCTGTTTCCTCGGAAATCTGTAACCGTTATGTTCCACGGCCGAGACAATTCGCTCGTGGCTCTCTTTCACGGCTGCATCGGGCAATCCCACCATAAAGAAACGGATACCCTGCGAACAGTTCACCTCGATAGTCACTACAAGAGCATCGATACCCTGCACGGCTGCGCCAAAAACTTTCACCAACATAGTAATAGATTTTGCAATAATAGGTTATGGTGTTACTAAACGTTCGATATAAACCCTCGAAGAGTCGGGCGAAAGCCCTCTGGCGACAATCCGCCCCAAAGAATCGGCGACCAACAGATAAGGTATGCTTTGGATATGAAGCTCTTTCACCCCCGGATAAAGATAACCGCCTTTCGCCCACCGCCGGGCCCATACGGCCGAATCGGCCTCGATTCGCTCCTTCCACACGGCGCTGTCCCTATCCAGCGAAATTTCCACGACCTGCACCAACGAATCGTATCGTTCTGTTATCTCCCTTAAAAAGCCGCTGTACCTCTGTGTTCCGGGTGTCTCGGCAGCCCAAAAACAAAGCAGGGTCGCTTGGGCTTCTCGGGGATTCAGTAGTTCGGTCGTATCGGCCACCGTAGTCAATGATAAATAAGGTAATACGGTGTCACTCTTCTGTATGGTTTCAAATTGTCGATACATTTCCAATGCTGCGGCCGGCGGAGCCGACAGTACACGGTCGTCCAACAAACCGATCAACGAATCGCAAAACGCATCGCTCGCCCTTCCCAACACATAATCATCTAACAAAATAGCGCTCACGGGCGAATCTTTATGTTCGCCTACATACTTTGCCACAACGCCTTGCAGCTCCTTGCTCAACTGCTCGTATCGCCGGGTTCTCATTCCCGATGCCGAAATGTTCCTTTCTGCCGACCAAGACTGCAACAACTCTTTATTCTCTTGATTGAACTTAAACAAATCCTTATTTAGAGAACTTCCTTTCACTCTCAACCCGAAAGGATCCTGCCCGTCGCCCGACAATTCTATCCGGTCGCCGTTCTGCACATATATCTTGGTCAAGGGCGTTTTATCGAAATAATAAAACTGTATGGGAATAACTGCCGAAGCCGAGTTTTTGAATGTGATAAAACCATTCTGCGGACGAAGCGTATCCACGACAATGCCGTTTTCAAGACCATAAACGGCATAAATAGGGCGTCCTCCTAAATTATTGATAGTTCCCTCCACGACAAACTCGTTATCCTTGCCGCCGCAACCCGACAGCAAAAGGACACAAATACACAGTACCGCACCTATTTTATTCATGCAAAAAACATTTTCATTTCTTGCAAATGTACTGGATTTTACGGGAGGAGCAAAACAATATCCGGGCAAAACAAAGTATAAAACCCGACAACAATGGAAAAACCGGCGAAAAAGAACGACCTTTTTACCTATAAAATAAAGCCGATATAGCATATATTTGCACAATTATCTATATCGGAATGTATCGGATATAGATGCGGTTCGAAATAAAAAAATGAACAAGTTCATTTTTCATTTCTCCCACCATTTGTTATATTTGTATATGAAACGATTGTTTATCTTCCTGCTGATAGTTCTGCTCTGCATTCCGGGTTTTACCCAAATCCGAAACGATGTCCCCCGATACAATCCCGACAGCGTGCGTGAAGAGCTGGACAAAAGACCTTATTTTTCACTATACAAAGACAACTACTTCATCGGGGGTACGACCATCGGGAGCAAACCGACCAATAAAAATTCCGATGTAAAATTCCAACTAAGCATCAGCCAGAGACTTACAAAAAGTAAACTTCCATTCGACACCTACCTCTTTATAACCTATACGCAAAAAGCATTTTGGAATGTCTTTCAAGAATCTCTCCCGATGTACGATCTCAACTTCAATCCCGGCATAGGGCTATCGCATCTGGTCATACATCGAAATAGACTTATCGGACAAGTCTCGCTCCTGATCGAACATGAATCGAACGGGAAAGACAGCATTTGGTCTCGCAGTTGGAATAAAATCTCGTTTATGGGTGCGCTCGCCGTCGATCGCAATGTAGAGCTTCAATTCAAAACATGGATACCTATCATCGACAGCGGGAACAACCGGGATATCCTCAAATACTGCGGTATTTTTCAATTAGCAGGTAGTTACATAAGCGACAATCGTCGGTTCGGGGCTACCGTTATTCTCACCAAGCGGAGCGGCTGGAATTTCAATTTCAACACCGTTATCGAACTGAATGCCCGCTTATTCCCCAACGAAAACCAATATTTCTTTATACAATATTACAACGGTTACGGCGAAGGACTGCTCGACTATAACAAATTCCATTCTCGCCTGAGAGTAGGGTTCGTCATCAAACCCCAGAATTTCAGCAATTACTGATTCCTCCTTCACACATAGCTTTTTCAGTTCAGTAGAAAATCCGTAGGGTAGGCATGAATTTTAGCAATGAATCACTTGTCAACAAACACATTCCGAACTTTTCGGTGAAAGGTTGATTCTTGCTTAAATTTCTGTACAAAGCGTACTACACCTCCCCTGCCGTGTCCGGTAGTATTACGGGGTACTATGTTAGCCATATAGAGGAGACACCGAAGAAACAATA
>ERZ773111.743-NODE-743-length-18689-cov-3.850703_pt1 | contig 18689 bp, 10 predicted proteins | sample MGYA00580567_ERZ773111 | MGnify/ENA primary metagenome ERZ773111 (study PRJEB29015, sample SAMEA2737875) | human gut metagenome | biome: human gut; feature: human-associated habitat; material: faeces | place: China | collected 2012 ...
TGTCCACCTCGTCCCCGCGCCGGGTAACGTGGCAGTCCGTGATGGTGCGCACGGTATCCCCGTGGGCGGCGGCGCTGGACCCGGACGCGCAGAGGGCGGAAAAATCGTGCGTGCCTATGAACTGCGCCGCAGCGGCCTGCATGGCGGCCAGGTCGAGCGCCGCCCCTACCCTGTGGCAGGGGTCGTAGGTGAACGGATCATCCACCCGCGCGTTCAAAATGTAGTAGCGGTAGGTCTTGGCGTGGGCGGCGTAACGCGCGTGGAAGCCGTCCGGCACGGAGCGGATGTCCACTGCGCGGATGTCCGGCGGCAGGTGGGCGTTGAGCGCGGGCACGATTTTCTGCATCGGCACTTTGCCAGTATAGCAGAAGCTGAGCGCGAAACGCCGCGCATGGACGCCGGCATCGGTGCGGGAGCAGCCCTTGACGTCGGGGCGGCAGCCGAACACCGCCTGCATCGCGTCCTGCAAAACCGCGCAGACCGTGGGCGCATTTGGCTGGACCTGGAACCCGGCATAGCGGGTGCCCTTGTAGCTTATCCAAAGTAGATAGGTCATAGTTCACCTGAATTCGTAGGGGCGCATTCTATATGCGCCCGCAGGGCGGCTGATTCTTACGCCAGCCCCGGCACAAAGAATCGTGTGCAGGCAATGGCCACCAGCGCCACGGCAATGACCGCCAGGCATTTGAAGTCCTCGCCGGTGAATTTCAGCTGCTTGAGCCGGGTGCGGCCCTCGCCGCCGTGGTAGCAGCGGCATTCCATGGCCATGGCAAGCTCGTCCGCACGGCGGAACGCGCTGATGAACAGGGGGATCAGCACCGGCACCAATGCCTTGATGCGGTCCATGAACTTGCCGTTATCCAGCATTGCGCCGCGGGCTTTCTGGGCGTTCATGATCTTTTCGGTCTCATCGATCAGCAGCGGGATAAACCGCAGGGCGATCGTCATCATCATGGCAAGCTCATGCACCGGCATGTGCAGCTTGGCAAAGGGTTTCAGCAGTGCTTCAATGGCATCCGTCAGCACAATGGGGCTGGTAGTGTAGGTCAACAGGCTGGTGCCGGCGATCAATGCCACAATGCGCACCGCCATCAGCACCGCATAGCTCACACCCTCGCGGTAGATGTGGATAAAGCCAAAGTGTACCAGCGGTTCGCCCTCGCCGGTGATGAAGAACAGGTTGAGTACCGCGGTGAACAGCACAATGGGAACGATCGGCTTTAAGCTCTTGACGATCAGCTTGATGGGAATCTGCGCCACTTTGTACAGCAGGGCCAGCAGCGCCAGCGAAAGCGCAATGCCCAGCGGGTTGGACGCCATAAACAGCACAATGATGTAGGCAATGGTGGCAATAATTTTTAAGCGCGGGTCGCAGCGGTGCACCACCGAGTTGCCGGGGAAGTGCTGGCCAATGGTAATATCACGCAGCATCAGTCAGCGCCCCCTTCCTGTACGGTTTTGTGGTTCTGCGGCAGCGGAACGGCTTTGTCCGGGTGTTTGGCGTTCCAGGCTTTCAGCACGGTTTTGACCGCATAGGGCACGGTGTACACATCCGTGTCGATCTCCATGCCCATTGCTTTCAGCATCAAAAACACCTGGGTGACCTGCGGAACGGAAAGCCCCAGTTCCAGCAGCTCCGGTGCGCGGGCAAAGACCTTTTCCACCGTGTCATACATGGCCACTTTCGCCTTGCTCATCACCAGTACGCGGTTGGCATAGCGGGCGATATCTTCCATTGAGTGGCTGACCAGAATGACCGTGATGCCGGTCTGCTCGTGGTAGTTGCGGATCTGGCTCAGGATGGTATCGCGGCCTTCGGGGTCAAGGCCTGCTGCGGGTTCGTCCAGCACCAGGATCTTGGGCTCCATGGCCATAACGCCCGCAATCGCCACGCGGCGCTTCTGCCCGCCGGAGAGCCTCGCCGCAGGCAGCGCCAGCTCGGCATCCGTAAAGCCAAGGGTGCGCAGCTCACGCTCGGCATCCTGCGGCGTCAGGCCGTGGCCGGTCAGCGTCAGGTTGGCGGCGGCAGTCAGCTGCGGGCAGAGGCGATCCTCCTGAAAGACGGCGGCGGGCGTTTCGACGCCGGTCACTGTGCCGGAGTCCGCGGACTCCAGTCCCAGCAGGATGCGCAGCAGCGTGGTCTTGCCGCAGCCGGAGCGGCCCATCAGCACCATGGGGCGGTCCACCGTCCAGGTAAAGCGCTGCAAAACCGGCGTACTGCCGAAGCTTTTGCAGAGATCGGTTATCACAATGCTCACACGCGCACCTCCCCGCAAAGACGTGTCTTGGCCGTGCGCAGCAGGGCCGCCGCTGCCGCGGACAGCGCCGCCGACAGCAGCACGATGACGAGCGTCCACGCGAACACATCCGGCGTGGACAGGGTGATCTTCGCGCGGTAGAGCGCGTCGCCCACGCTGTGGTCCGGCAGACCGATGACCTCGGCGGAGACGCCGCTCTTCCAGCACATGCCCATGGCGGCGATGCAGCTCTCGCAGAAGGACGGGAAGATGCCGGGCAGCCAGATGTACCGCAGCCGCGCGGTGAGCGGCAGGCGGTAGACCTTCGCCATTTCCAGCAGCTTCGGGTCGGTGTCGGCAATGCCGCCCAGCACGCCCGCATAGACGACGGGCAGCACATGGGTAAAGCTGACGATGACCGACAGGTTCGCACTGCGCACCCAGAGCAGCGCCAGAATGACAAAGCTGGCGACAGGCATGGCGCGGATCAGCTGCATGGCAGGGTCAATGAACACCCGTACCCCGTGCCAACGTGCGCCCGCTGCGCCAAGAAGCAGGCCCCCTGCTGCTGCCAGCAGGAAGCCCGCCATTATGCGCAGCGCACTGAACACGATGCGCTGCCAGAATGCAGCTGTGGGTGCCAGCTGTGCCAGCGCTCCCAGTGTCTGCAGGGGCGTAGCCAGAAACAGCCCGCCGTGTCCCAGCCCCATGGCGGCAAGCTGCCAAATCAGAATCCACACAAGGATGGCGGCAGCCTTTTGCCACAGCGGCGTTTGCTGGGGCGGATGCTTGCATCCGCCCGCGGGGCGTCGGGGACGCAGCCCCCTACAACATGCTATCCACTTGTGAGGTAAAATTCCCTTGAAACCATTTGTCACCCAGGTCTGGCCGCAGTTTACGGCGGACCAGCAGTTCTGCGCGGCGTTCGGCAGTGTGCTTGTGGACCGCGTGGAGCTTTACCGCACAAAAAGACAGGTCGTCATCTGCCTGCGCAGTGCTGAACCCTTGGATCAGGCGCTGTGCGGGCGTCTTTGTGCGTCCCTTGCCGAGGTGTTCGCCGGGTATGAGCTGCAAGTCCGCAGCTACTTTGCCTACCCGAACATCACCCCCGAGGCCGTGCGCCTGATGATCGAGGAATTGAAAGAAAAGGGAATGCCGGTCAACGGCTTCCTCGATAAGTCCGAGCCCGTCACCTTTGGCGAGGACGGCATCACGGTCCACGTCAGCGCGGGCCGCCAGATCCTTGAGAGCGTCGAGCTGCCCCGCGTGCTGGCCGAGATGATCCAGGAGCGCACAGGAAGTCTGCCCGTTGTCCGCCTGGCCGATTCCGGTAAGGCGCGCACCGAGGAGGAGTTTGAGCAGTACCTGCAGGAGAAGGCCCCCGTTGTCAAGTTCGAGGCCAAGGAGACACCGCCCGACTTTACGATTGAAGGTCTCGCCCTCACGAACAAGCCGGTCAAGCTGTTCTACGGCAAGCAGTTCAAGCCCACCGACACCCGCCGCCTCAACGATCTGGGCGACGGCGGCAAGGTCACGGTCTGGGGCGACGTCTTTGCTACCGAGGTCAAGGGCAGCCGCCGCAAGATTTATTTTACCTCCATCACCGACTACTCCGGCTCCGTCAACCTCAAGGTCATGGGGGAAGAAGGCGCGGATATGTCCAAGTGGGAGGGCCTCAAGCCCGGCACGACCCTCATCGTCCGCGGCAACTATATGTACGACAAGTACGAGCATGACTTTGTCATCATGCCCTACGACGTTTTGCAGGTCGAGCGTGAGCAGCGCCAGGATACCGCGCCCGACGGCGAAAAGCGCGTCGAGCTGCACCTGCACACCAAGTCCAGCTCGATGGACGGCTTCAACGACCCCGGCAAGATCGTGCGTCTGGCTCACCGCATGGGCCACCGCGCCATTGCCATCACCGACCACGGCGTCTGCCAGGGCTACCCCGAGGCGATGCTGGCCACCGATGCCATCCACGAAACAGACCCGAACTTTAAACTGATTTACGGCTGTGAGGCCTACTTCGTCGATGACATGATCCCCGCAGTCTACGGCAGCGCCGAGATGCCGCTCTCCGGCTCGTTCGTCGTCTTTGACACCGAGACGACGGGTCTCGACTCCAACACCGAGCGCCTGACCGAAATCGGCGCAGTCTATGTTGAAAACGGCAAGATCAACGAGGAAAAGAAGTTCTGCACCTTCGTCAACCCCGGCAAGCCGATCCCGCAGAAGGTCGTTGACCTGACCGGCATCAACGATGCCATGGTCGCCGACGCCCCGACGCCCGAGGAGGCCATCCGCGCTTTTAAAGAATTTTGCGGGGACAACATTCTTGTGGCCCACAACGCCCACAGCTTTGATATGCTGTTCATCCGCAAAGCAGGGGAGAAGGCGGGCGTCAGCTGGGACGAGAACACCTATATCGACACACTGCCGATGGGGCAGGCACTCTTTCCGGGGCTGCGCAACTACAAGCTGGACACCATCAACAAGCACCTCGAGATTCCACCCTTCAACCATCACCGCGCCGTCGATGACGCCATGGCGCTGGCCCGCATCTATGAGGTCATGCTGACCGACCTCGAGGAAAAGGACATCCATACGGTGGAGTCTATCAACACCGGCCTCGGCGGCAACAAAGAGGTGCTGAAAAAGAAATACTACCACCTTATTATATTGGTGCAGAATCAGGTGGGCTTAAAGAACCTCTACCGCATTGTCAGCGCCGCCCACACGCAGTATTTCTTTAAGAAACCGCGCGTGCCGCGCAGCCTGCTGAACCAGTACCGCGAGGGCCTGCTGCTCTCCCCGGCCTGTGAAGCAGGTGAGCTTTACAGGGCAATCGTGGCCGGTCAGCCCTACGAACAGCTGCTCCGCATTGCCGATTATTACGATTATCTCGAAGTGCAGCCGCTCGGCAACAATGAATTCATGGTGCGCAACGGGCAGGTGGACTCGATCGAGGCCATCAAAAACTTCAACCGCACCGTCATAAAGCTGGGCGAGGACCTGCATAAGCCGGTTGTCGCCACGGGCGACTCCCACTTTCAGGAGCCGGAGGACTGGATCTACCGCGCTGTTCTGCAGGCCGGCAACGGCTTCAAGGACGCGGACAACCAAGCCCCGCTCTACTTCCGCACCACGCCCGATATGCTGGAGGATTTCAGCTATCTGCCGCAGGAAAAGGCGTATGAAATTGTGGTGACGAACCCCAACAAGATCGCCGCGACCATCGACAACAACCTGCGCGCCATCCCCAAGGGCACCTACCCGCCCAGCATCCCGGGCGCGGAACAGGAGCTGCGCGACGACACCTGGAAGCATGCGGCGCGCGACTACGGCAGCCCGCTGCCCGACGTGCTGCAAAAGCGGCTGAAAAAGGAGCTGGACTCCATCTGCGGTCACGGTTACGCCGTTTTGTACGTCATTGCCGTGCGTCTGGTAGCCTACTCCAATGCGGGCGGCTATCAGGTCGGCAGCCGTGGCTCCGTCGGCTCATCCGCCGTCGCGCACTTTTCCGGCATTTCCGAGGTCAACTCGATGCCGCCGCACTATCTGTGCCCCAACTGCAAACACAGCGAGTGGATCAACGATGGCGTACACTTTGACGGCTTCGACCTGCCCGACAAGACCTGCCCGGTCTGCGGCAAGCCGATGATCGTCGAGGGCCACGACATCCCGTTTGAGACCTTCCTCGGCTTCTACGGCGACAAGGAGCCTGATATTGACCTGAACTTCTCGGGCATGTATCAGTCCCACGTCCACCGCTACACCGAGGAACTGTTCGGCAAGGAAAACGTGTTCAAGGCGGGCACGGTCTCCGGTCTGCAGGATAAGACCGCTTACGGCTACGTCAAAAAGTACCTCGAGGAGCGCAGCAAGACCGTCAACCGCGCCGAGGAAAACCGCCTTGTCATGGGCTGCACCGGCGTCAAGCGCACGACGGGTCAGCACCCCGGCGGCATGGTCGTTGTGCCGGATACCTTCGACATTTACGACTTCTGCGCCATCCAGCACCCAGCGGACGACGTCAAGGGCGGCCTGCTGACGACCCACTTTGAATTTAAATACCTGCACGATACGCTGCTCAAGCTGGATGAGCTGGGCCATGATGTGCCGACCTTCTACAAGTTCTTTGAGGAATACTCCGGCATTCCGATTGATTCCGTCCCGATGAACGACGAGAAGGTCTACAGTCTGCTGACCAGCCCCGAGGCCCTCGGCGTGACGGAGGAGCAGATCGGCTCCAAGACCGGCACGTTCGGCATCCCCGAGATGGGCACGAACTTCGTGCGCCAGATGCTTCTGGACGCCCAGCCGAAGAATTTCTCCGAGCTGATCCAAATCTCCGGCCTGTCCCACGGCACCGATGTCTGGACCGGCAACGCCGACGAGCTGATCCGCTCGGGCACCTGCACGATTGCGGAGGTCATCGGCTGCCGTGACAGCATCATGCTGTACCTGCTGCGCAAGGGACTGGAGCCGAAGATGTCGTTCGACATCATGGAGGCCGTGCGAAAGGGCAAGGTCGCCAAGGGCGGCTTCAAGCCCGGGTGGGAGGAAGCCATGCGCGAGCACGATGTGCCCGACTGGTATATTGAATCCTGCCGCAAGATCAAGTATATGTTCCCCAAGGCCCATGCCGTGGCCTACCTGATGGCGGCCATCCGCCTGATGTGGTTCAAGGTCTACCACCCGGCCATCTTCTACGCGGTGTACTTCACGGTGCGCGGCGCGGATATTGACTATGAGGCCGCCGTGGGCGGCGTCCGTGTGGCGAAGCAGCACCTGCGCGACAACGAAAAGATCCCCAAGGACGAGCGCACCGCCAAGGACGATGACGCGCTGGTCAGCCTGCAGCTGGAAAACGAAATGCTGCAGCGCGGCTGCGAGTTTTTGCCCATCGAGCTGGGCAGAAGCTATGCCAGCAAGTACGTGGTTGAGGACGGCAAGGTGCGTCTGCCGTTCACAGCCATCCGCGGTCTGGGTGATGCCGCCGCCGCTGCGCTGGAACAGGCCACGATGCACGGGCAGGAGTATATCTCGGTGGAGGAATTGCAGCAGGCTAGCGGTGTGGCGCAGTCTGTTTTTGACAAGCTCCGCGCCGTCGGCGCTTTGGGTAATCTGCCCGAAACGAGCCAGGTGGATTTGTTCAGTATGATTTAAAGGTGAGGGGCTCTGCCGCTTTGCCGTTGCCGCCAACTTGCCCCCTTGACAACCTACCTGATTTGCGCTATAATAGCAGTCACTGATGCGGGATTAGCTCATCCGGTAGAGTGACTGCTTCCCAAGCAGTAGGTGGCGAGTTCGAGACTCGTATCCCGCTCCAAGATACCCCGAGGCGTTTCGCTTCGGGGTATTTTTATTTGTGCAAAAAGAGGTGCCGACCATGCTTGACGCATTCCCGATCTATCACTGGTTCCACAACGGCAACCCGTATTCCGGGGCAGAGGGCGGTATGCGCTATGTCATCACCCCCATCAAGGTGCCCGACCCGAGCGACGAGAGCGGCAAGAAAAAGCGCGAGGCCCTCTGCGCCGAGGTCTGGCCCGGCCCGTGGAGCATCGAGCATACCGCCGAGGAAAAGATCGAGACGCAGCTGTTTGACGGCGACCAGGCGGGCTTGGATAAGGCTGTCGCCTGGCTGCATGAGCGTTACACCGCCGAGGCAGACCGCTGGGCGGACATCCCGTCGATCCTCGACTGTGAGCCGGACCGCTGACGACTGATGAACACCTGCTGCACACCGCGGCAGATCAATATCTTGCATCCCTCAAGGCAGGGGAGGCCGACGCCCGCGCGAAGGCGGACGAGCTCACCGCCCAGGCTGTCGCCAAGGAACGCGAGCGTCTGCAATACAAAAAGAAATACAACCGCACGCTGCGTAGCACGATCTACGCGCTGCTGGTCGTGGCCGCACTGGCCGTGCTGGTCGCCACGATTTTTCTGCCGGTGCTGGCGCATGAATTGAGCGAATAAGTACAAAGCCGCACCCCGCGCAGAGACCGGGGTGCGGCTTTTGCGTAAAAACGCGATTTGTACAAAAGCAGGTTGCACAAGACTGGCAAAGCGCGTACAATAGTGCTGAATGAGGCGATTTGTATGTGGTTATTGTACGCAGTTGGCTCTGCGCTGTTCGCGGGCCTGACATCCATTCTGGCAAAATGCGGCATTCGCAAAACGGATTCCACCGTGGCCACGGCCATCCGCACGATCATTGTGCTGATTTTTGCGTGGATCATGGTGTTTGTGGTCGGCTCGCAGGGGACGATTGCCAGCATCCCGGCCAGAAGTCTGGTATTCCTGGGGCTGTCGGGTCTGGCTACGGGTGCCAGCTGGCTGTGCTATTTTTATGCCTTGCAGCGCGGGCCAATCGATAAGGTCGTGCCCATCGACAAGAGCAGCACGGTCATGACGATCTTGCTGGCTGCACTGCTGCTGGGCGAGAGTGTGACCTTGACCAGGGGCATCGGCGTTGTGCTGATCGCCGCCGGCACGTTTCTGATGATCGAGAAAAAGGGCGGCGTCCAGAAAGAGGAAAACGGCTGGATGTTGGCGGCGTTCGGTTCGGCCATTTTTGCGGCGCTGACCTCGATCCTGGGCAAGGTCGGCATCACCGGGGTCGAGTCCAATCTCGGTACGGCGCTGCGCACCGGCGTGGTGCTCATCATGGCGTGGATCATGGTGTTTGTGCAGGGCAAGCAAGGCCAGGTGAAGGCGGTGCCCAAAAAAGAGCTTGGCTTCATCTGTCTGTCGGGCCTGGCGACGGGTGCCAGCTGGCTGTGCTATTACAAAGCGCTGCAGCTCGGCCCGGCCAGCCTCGTCGCGCCCATCGATAAGCTGAGCATTCTGGTCACGGTGCTGTTCTCCTACATCGTGTTCCATGAGCGCCTGAGCAGAAAGGCTCTGACAGGTCTGGCCGTGCTTGTCGCGGGCACGCTCGTCATGCTGGTATAAAATTTATCATAACGGCAGCACCTTTTCCTGCAAAGGTGTTGCTTTTTTTGCTGTCTTTTGCCATAATAAATATATATGCAATAGGCAGGCTTATGCAGGAAAGGAGGCACAGCAGATGGCGAAAATCGCCGTGGTCGAGGACAACGACGCCATGCGGGCGCAGCTCTGCGGGTTCATCGCGCAGTATGCGCAGGAGAGCGGACACCAGCTGGACGTGACCGCCTTCTCGGACGGGGCACAGCTTGTGGAGCCGTACCGCCCCGGGTTTGACATCATCTTTCTGGATATTGAGATGCCAACGCTCGGCGGTATGCCGACGGCGGAGCGCATCCGCAGGCAGGACCCGGAGGTGGTGCTCGTGTTCGTCACCAACATGGCACAGTATGCCATCCGCGGGTATGAGGTCGACGCGCTCGACTTTGTGCTCAAGCCCGTCAGCTACTACCAGTTCAGCACCAAGCTGGAGCGCGCCTTGCAGCGCATCCAGCGCCGCCGCGGCGGGCAGGTGGCCTTGCAGGTCAGCGGCGGGGTGCAGCTGCTGGATACCGACGACATCCTTTATCTGGAAACGCGGGACCGCCTTTTGCACTACCACACGGCCACGGATACCTGGTCGGTGCGCGGCAGTCTGCTGAAGGCCGAAAAGGATCTGGCCGCCTACCACTTTGCGCGCTGCAACCAGTGCTATCTGGTCAACCTGCGCCACGTCAGGGGCGTGCAGGATGATCTGGTGCAGGTGGGGGAGGAGCGACTGGAGATCAGCCGCCGCCAGCGCACGGCCTTTCTGGCCGCGCTGGCGGCCTATGTCGGGGGTGCGCTGTAGGTGGATACACTTCTGACATGGGTGGTTTGTGCTGTCGGCCTGTGCGGTGCGGAGCTGGCCTACTGGCTGCCGGTGAAAAAACGCAGGAATTTTACCATGCGCACCGCCCTGAATTTTATCGCGGCAGTGCCGCTTGCGCAGGTCATCATCTGGGCCAACAGCGGCCACGCCAATCCGACGATGCTGCTGGTGATTTACGGCGGTTATTTCATCTGGGCTGCGGTGTCAACCCATCTCTGCACGCTGCTGGATTGGTCGGCCAGTGCATATTGCAGCATTTGGATCGTCCTGACGACGGAGTCGGCCTATGAGCTGTGGCGCGTTCTGATCTGGACGGCGCAGGCGCTTGGAATGCGCCATCTGCCGCTGCACAGCACGCCGATGCTGCTGGGGCAGCTGGGCTTTACCATTGCCTGCTGTGTGACGGTCCGGTATACCATGGCGCGCACGATGCCGGAGGACGGCATCTACCACATCGGCCCTCGCCAGTTGGGCAGTGCAGGACTTCTGGGCGCGATATTCGTCTTTCAGTTTTTTGCACTGCAAACCAGTCTGCGCGTCGGGCTGCAGCCATCGGCGGTAGTCGCACCGTCGATGCTGACCCAGTTTTACTGCGTGACACTGCTCTATTTACAGACCGAGCTTTTCAAAAAAGCGGCCATGCAGAAGGAGATGGACGCACTGAACCTTCTGTATGACCGCCAGCGCAAGCAGTACCAGATCGCACGGCAGAACGTGCAGATCATCAACCGCAAGTGCCATGAGCTCAAGGTTCAAATCGCCGATCTGCGCCGCCTGCAGCCCGACGAGGCCACAACGCAGAGCCTTGACGAGGCCGAGCAGGCGGCCCGGATGTACGACGCCAACGCTGCCACCGGCAATGAGGTGCTGGACGTCGTCCTGACCGAAAAGAGCCTGCTGTGTGAGGCCCAGCGCATCCGCCTGAACTGCGTGGCCGATGGCACCTGCCTTGCGGCCATCGAGCCGGGTGACCTGTACGCGCTGTTCTCGAACCTGCTCGACCAGGCCATCGACGCTGCAGCCCAGCAGCAGAATGACCGCCGCATGATCGACCTGCTTGTATGCAGGCGGCAGGGCTTCGCGGTCATCAACGTCATCGGCCCGGCGCTGTCCGGCAGCCAGTCCGACCACGGACGCCGCCACAGCTATGAGCTGAAGGTTGCCCGTCGTGTCGTGCAGAAATACAGCGGCACCATGGCGACAGAGCCCCGCGGAGAGCTGTTCGCCGTCAAGATCGTGCTGCCGCTCACCAGGGGATGAAAGAAAAAATACCGCCTGTTTTTTGTGCAAGATGTACAAAGAACGGGCGGCCTTTTTTGTACCCCAAAAACCGAATATCCCGCCAGAAATACCACTTTTCGCAAACCTATTGCCAGAAATTTAACAGTTCTGTACAATACAGATACAGTAAAAAACAACACAGGAGGGCGCAATGCGAAGCACGACCAAGCTGATGAAGAACTGGCAGTTCACCGGCCCTGACGGTAAGACCGCTGCCGTGGACCTGCCGCACACATGGAACAACATCGACGGCCAGGACGGCGGCAACGACTACTGGCGCGGCACCTGCATCTACAAGACGCGGTTTGCGGCGCCCGCTTTTGACAAGAATACCCAACAGGTCTGGCTGCAGTTTGAGGGCGTGAATGCCAGCGCCAAGGTCACGCTGAACGGGGAGGAGGCCGCCCGCCACGACGGCGGCTACTCCACCTTCCGCGCGGATGTCACGGCGCTGCTGGCCGACAGCAATGAGCTGATCGTGGAGGCGGACAACAGCAAAAATGACCGCGTCTACCCCCAGAAGGCCGACTTCACCTTCTACGGCGGCATCTACCGCGACGTCAGCCTGCTGGTCGTCAACCGGAACCACATCGCGCTGGATTACCTCGGCGGCCCGGGCGTGCAGATCACGCCCACTGTGAACGGCGCAAACGCTGACATCGAGGTCAAGACCTGGATGGAGGGCGACGGCGAGGTCGAGTTCTCGATTTACGACGCCGCCGGTGCCGAGGTGCTGACCGGCAAGGGCCTGGACACGACGGTCACGCTGGAGCACCCGCACCTGTGGGACGGCGTCCGCGACCCGTATCTCTACACCTGCGCGGTGCGTCTGGTGCTGAACGGCGAGGTACAGGACGAGGTACGCCAGCGCTTCGGCGTGCGCAGCTTCTCGGTTGACCCCAAGCGGGGCTTCTTCCTCAATGGCCGCCCGTATCCGCTGCACGGCGTCTCCCGCCATCAGGACCGCAAGGGTCTGGGCAATGCCATCACGCGCGAGATGCACGACGAGGATATGCAGCTCATCAAGGAGCTGGGCGCGAACACGATCCGTCTGGCGCACTACCAGCACGACCAGTACTTCTACGACCTCTGCGATGAGGCCGGCATGGTCGTCTGGGCTGAGATCCCCTACATTTCCGAGCACATGCCCAATGGCCGTGAAAACACGATCAGCCAGATGAAGGAGCTGATCGTCCAGAACTACAACCACCCCTGCATCGTCTGCTGGGGCGTCTCAAACGAGATCACGATCTCGACGAAGGACAACCGCGACATGCGCGACAACCATCATGTGCTGAACGATCTCTGCCATGAGATGGACAAGACCCGCCTGACGACGCTGGCCTGCTACGCGATGTGCGGCCCCTTCAACCCGGTAGCGCATATCACGGATCTCGTCAGCTGGAACCTGTATCTGGGCTGGTACGTGCCGGGCCTCTTTTTAAACGACCTCTGGATGGACTTCTTCCACCTCTGCTACCCGAACCGCGCGCTCGGTTTCAGCGAGTACGGCGCCGAGGGTATGCCGAACCTGCACAGCAGCCATCCCCGCCGCGGTGACCACACCGAGGAATACCAGGCCATCTACCATGAGTACATGCTCCGCTGCTTTGACCGCCACAAATGGCTGTGGGCGACCCACGTCTGGAACATGTACGACTTTGCCGCCGACGCCCGCGACCAGGGCGGCGAGCCGGGTATGAACCATAAGGGCCTGGTCACGTTTGACCGCAAGACCAAGAAGGACAGCTTCTACATCTATAAAGCGTGGTGGAGCGACGAGCCGTTCGTGCATATCTGCTCGAAGCGCTATGCGGACCGCACCGAGAATGAAATCGAGGTCAAGGTCTACTCCAACCAGAAGCAGGTAAGCCTTTATGTCAACGGCGAAAAGCTGGCCGAGCAGGAGGGCGAGCACATCTTCAAGTTCCGTGTCAAGCTGAACGGTGAGACGAAGGTCCAGGCCGTGGCAGGGGACAGCATCGACGATGCCGTTTTCCGCAAGGTCGATGCCCCGAACCCGGACTACAAGCTGACTAAGAAAAACTCCACCAGCGCAAACTGGGTGTGAGCTCCTAAGCCTTCCCCTGAGGGGGAAGCCTTTTGCCACGAAACACGCCGCACCGTGCGGCTGTTTTATATAAAACAAGGAGAAAAAGGTAATGGATGATCTGAAAATGCAAAAGCAGACCTTGAAAAAGGCCTACAAAAAGACCAAGCGTAAGCACATTACGCCGTGGAAGATTCTGGCAATCATCTGCGCCGTGGTGACGATCGTTTCGATCCCGCTTAGCATCCTTCTGCAAAAGTTCGACAACACCATGGCGGCCCGTTTCGGCGGCAGCTTCTGGAAGCTGCAGAACGAGGACGCCAACGCCCAGTATTACACCAGTGACTTCAACTCCGCCGAGGAGATGGTCAACTACGGTCTGGCTTTGACCCAGCAGGTCGAGGTCGAGGGCGCTGCCCTGCTGATGAACAACAACAATGCGCTGCCTCTGGCTGCCGACGCGAAGGTCAGCACCTTCTCCAGCAGCAGCGTCAACCTCGTGTACGGCGGCACCGGCTCCGGCAACATTGATGCCTCCACCGCCGACACCCTGCGCACCGCCCTCGAAAAGGTCGGTGTCACCGTCAACCCCACCCTGTGGGACTTCTACACCGTCGGCGCCGGCAAGGACTACGCCCGCTCCAAGAGCGGCATGGTCGCCACCTCCAGTGAGGTCACCGCCGAGGTGCCTTGGGATGTCTACACCGACGAGGTCAAGGACAGCGTTGCCCAGTACGGCGATGCCGCTATCGTGACCCTGTCCCGCGTCGGCGGCGAGGGTGCTGACCTTTCCTACGGCGAGGTCAACTATCTGGCACTCGACGAGAACGAGAAGGCTATGCTGCAGAACGTTGCCGAGATGAAGAAAAACGGCACCGTCAAAAAGACCATCTTGCTGATCAACTCCGCCAACGCCCTGCAGGTCGATTTCCTCAAGAACAACGAGTACGACATCGACGCCGCACTGTGGATCGGTGACGTGGGCATCTCCGGCATCAATGCCGTGGCCGAGATCCTGACCGGCAAGGTCAACCCCTCCGGCAGCCTGGTCGATACCTACTGCTACGACAACTTCAGCGCCCCCGCCATGTGGAACTTCACCCCCACCACCTACGAAGGCTATGTCGAGGGCGGCGATGTGTCCGCCAAGGCTAAGTCCTACATGATCTACCAGGAAGGCATCTATGTGGGCTATAAGTACTACGAGACCCGCTACGAGGACTTCGTCACCGGCAACGGCAACGCAGGCGATTATGCCTACGGCGACATCGTGGCTTACCCCTTCGGCTACGGCATGAGCTACACCGACTTCGACATCAGCGACATGAACGTCAGCTACAATGCCGCCGATGACACCTACACCGTCACCGTCAAGGTCACCAACACCGGCGACATGGCCGGCAAAAAGACCGTGCAGGTCTATGTCCAGAGCCCCTACACCGACTACGACAAGCAGAACGGTGTGGAAAAATCCGCTGTCTCCCTCGTCGGCTTCGGCAAGACCGGCATGATCGAGCCGGGCGCTTCCGAGACGCTGTCCATGACCGTCAACAAGCGCGACATCGCTTCCTACGACACCTACGGTGCCGGCACCTACATCCTCGACGCCGGTGACTACTACTTCACCGCCGCCACCGATGCCCACAACGCTGTCAACAACATTCTGGCTGCCAAGGGCTACACCGTGGAGTCCACCAACGGCAAGATGACCGCCGACGGCAACGCCGACCTGACCTACACCTGGACCGAGGACGCCCTCGACACCACCACCTATGCCACCAGCGAAAACGGCACCGCCATCACCAACCAGCTGTCCTGCGCCGACCCCAACCTGTACGAGGGCGTCGAGGAGACCGTGACCTGGCTGAGCCGCTCTGACTGGAACGGCACTCTGCCCACCGAAACCGTCAAGCTGACCCTGACCGAGCTGCTCAAGAAGGACCTGAAGGACATCCGCTACGATCCTGCCGACTACGAGAGCGTCGAGATGCCCACCCTGGGCGCCAAGAACGGCGTTAAGCTGTACGACATGATCGGTCTGGACTACAACGATCCCAAGTGGGACGAGCTGCTGGATCAGATGACCTTCGACGAGATGAACTCCCTGATCGGCGACGCCTTCCACTGGACCATGCCCGTCAAGAGCGTGGAAGCCCCCGGCACCCGTGACGAGAACGGCCCCCAGGGTCTGACCGCCAGCCTGCTGGGCAACGACAAGAGCCAGCTGACCGCCACCGCCTTCACCTCTGAGGACGTTATGGCTGCCACCTTCAACACCGAGATCATGACCGAGATCGGCAAGGTCATCGGCAACAACTGCCTGGAAGCCGACATCGCCTGCCTGTACGGCCCCGGCAACAACATTCACCGCACCCCCTACGGCGGCCGTAACTTCGAGTACTACTCCGAGGACGGCTTCCTCTCCGGCATGATGTCCGCTTACGAAGTCAAGGCAATTCAGGACAAGGGCGTCCACGTTGTGATGAAGCACTTTGCCCTGAACGACTGCGAGCAGGACCGTATCGGTCTGGGCGTCTGGCTGAACGAGCAGGCTGCCCGTGAAGTCTACCTGAAAGCCTTCCAGGCTCCTGTTGAGGTCGGCAACGCCAACGGCGTTATGATCGCCTACACCCGCTGGGGCGCTGTCTGGTCCGGCGGCAACTACGGTCTGGTCACCGGTATCCTGCGCAACGAGTGGGGCTGCGACGGCATGGTCATCACCGATAACGTTCTGACCCAGTATGTCAACGGTCCCGACGGCGTTCTGGCCGGTGTGTCCATCTACGACGCCATGATGTCCTTCGTCACCGACACCCTGCCCCAGTACAAGAACGACCCCGTCATTGTTACCGCCATGCGCGAGGCCTGCCACCACAACCTGTATGCCATCGCCAACTCCTGCGGCATGAACGGCGTGGGTGCCGACACCACCATCAAGGTCACCCGCCCGACGGTTGTCACCATGAGCATCATCATTGCCTGTGCCTTCACCTTCTTCTGCCTGCTGGGCATCGTGATGTGGATCATTGGCGGCATCAAGTTCCGCAAGACCGAAGAATACAAGGCCTACAAGGATTTCAAAAAATCCCTGAAAGCCTCTAAGAAAGCCTGATTTCTACAGAATTTCCGCAAGCTCCCCGCCGGCCCCGGCGGGGACTTTTGAGTAAGATTTCTTTTTCCACAACAAGGAGCAGCCCATGAGCGAAAATGCAAAAGCGTCCAGCGTCAATCGCGCCAAACTTTACCAGCTGGTACTGTTTCCGCTGAACAACGGTGCCACGAATGTTTATTACGTCCTTGTGCTTTCCTACATTGCCACCTTCGGCAGCAATGTACTGGCGCTGGGCACTCTGTTTGCCTCGGTCATGGTCACGGCCATGCGCCTGTGCGACGCCATCACCGACCCGATCATCGGTGCACTGATGGACCGCACGAACGGTAAGTTCGGCAAATTCCGCCCGTTCATGGCCATCGGCAACCTTATCATGGCCGTCAGCATTCTGGTGCTGTACGGCATCACCCCGATGATCCCCGATACGATGATGTGGGCACGCTATGCCGCGTTTGTGGGCCTGTACTTTGTCTGGGTCATCGGCTACACCTTCCAGACCAGCTGCACCCGTTCCGGTCAGACGGTTCTGACCAACGACCCCAAGCAGCGCCCGCTGTTCACGATCTTCAACACCGTCGGCAGCCTGCTGGGCATGGGCGTTATGCAGTTCCTGGCTCCCATCCTTGCCAAAAACTATGAGGGCGGCTATTCCTCCGCGGGCTTCTTCCGCACGCTGGCCCCCGTGGGCATTGTGATGTCCATTGCGCTGACCATCCTGGCCATCATCGGCATCTGGGAGAAGGATCAGCCCAAGTACTTCGGCATCGGCGGCGAAAAGACCGAGAAGGTCAAGGTCAGCGAGTATCTGCAGATCATCCGGGAAAACAAACCCATGCAGCGTCTGATGATCGCGGGCGCGGGCACGAAGCTGGCGCTCTCCATCGCCAACAACACCACGGTTCTGTGCATGCTCTACGGCTGCATGATGGGTGCCTACGATGGGCTGTACCTGCCCATGATGGTGCTGGGCTACGCCTGCAGTGTGCCGTTCTTCATTCTCTCTGTGCGCACCAGCCAGAAGAAGGGCCAGAAGGCCAGCCTGACGAAGTATGTCAGCGTCGCGCTGGCCTGCTATGTCGGCGTGCTGGTCCTGCTGCTGCTGTGGGGTCGCGGTGATGCATTCCATCTGAGCCTGCTGGGCGAGAATGGTCTGTCCATCAACCTGTACACGATTCTGTTCATCCTGTTCTTTGGCATCGGCTACGGCGCATACTACGCTACTGCCGACATGCCCATTCCGATGGTTGCCGACTGCTCCGACTACGAGACCTACCGCTCCGGCAAGTATATTCCGGGCATCATGGGTACGCTGTTCAGCCTGGTGGATAAGCTCGTTTCCAGCCTGTCCGCCACCGTCGTCGGCATTGCCGTGACCTTTATCGGTCTGAACAACCTGCCCACCCAGTATGACCCATACACTCCGGGCATGAATGTGGTCGTTATTGTCCTGTTCTGCGCCATCCCGATGGTCGCCTGGGCGGCCACTCTCATCGCCATGAAGGGCTACAGCCTGACCGGCGAGAAGATGAAGGAGATCCAGGCCGTCAACGCCTGCCGCCGCGACGCTGTTGCGGGCGGCATGAGCCTGGAAGACGCCATGCAGAAATGGCAGACCATCGACCAGCTGCCGGCCCAGTACCGCGCAAACTAATTTTGCTGTTTTCTCCTCCTCTGATACCGGTTTGATTGCGCCGGTTATTTAACTGAAACACCGAGTGCCATATGGCGCCCGGTGTTTTGTTTTGCCGCAAATCAAACGTTTCTATTCCACCAAAACAGCAGGCGTGCTCCCTTCCTCAAGGGGGGGGGCCGCCTGCTGCTGTGGCTGTATGTTGTAAGAGAGAGAAATGTAAGCGAATCTTAATGATAACTGTCTTGTTTTACCGATACATCATTCAGCCACATTCCCGGCCTTTTTTTCTGCGTTAATACGGTCGATTTTTTCCTTGATCATATTTCCATAAGTCTTATCGTCTAGTTCTACACTTTTTTCTGCCGCCGCAGATTTGTCAGCAAATGCATCAAAACATACGTTCTTTATATGAGATTGTATTAAGGCAATACCGCATAATTCTAAGTGCCGATACGGCGAGCGAGGTGCGACAGCTGCTAAGCCAAAAGCGCAGATAATACTTTGTGTATTATCGAGTATTTTGGCAACGCAGATGCCGTGCCGCAGCCGCCGGAGCGGTGCTTAAGCCGTAA
>ERZ773111.753-NODE-753-length-18628-cov-4.129812_pt1 | contig 18628 bp, 9 predicted proteins | sample MGYA00580567_ERZ773111 | MGnify/ENA primary metagenome ERZ773111 (study PRJEB29015, sample SAMEA2737875) | human gut metagenome | biome: human gut; feature: human-associated habitat; material: faeces | place: China | collected 2012 ...
GAAAACCAAGATGAATCTGACAAAGCAGTTCTTTAAATATGTATCGCAGAATATTCTCGGAATGATAGGGTTTTCATGCTACGTTCTTGCTGACTCGTATTTTATATCTATAGCAAAGGGAGCAGACGGACTTACAGCATTAAATCTTGTTATGCCATTATATAGTATAATATTCTCAATTGGTGAGATGATTGGTGTTGGTTCAGCTATAAGATATGCAATCAGTAAGATTAAAAAAGATGCAGATGCAGATGATTATTTCTGGAATGCATTAATATGGTGTATATTGTCAAGCATGCTGTTCGTTTTTGCCGGAATATTCTTTTCGGCAGATATCATGCGTGTTCTAGGAGCTGATGAACATATTGTAGCAGTTGGGAATAATTACACTAAGATATTCATGTGTTTTGCACCGATGTTTATGTGTAATTATGTGACTAATGCATTTGTAAGAAATGACGGAGCACCGGGAATTGCTATGAGTGCAACACTTTTCAGCAGTTTGTTTAATATAGTATTTGACTATATTCTCATGTTCCCGATGAATCTGGGAATGGAAGGTGCAGCACTGGCAACAGCTTTGTCGCCGATTATCGGAATGGGAATATGCAGCATACATTTCTTCTCTAAGAAAAGCAGTGTCAGGCTTGTTGTGTGTAAGCCTTCAGTCAGAAAACTTGTGGCAGGGTGCCAGCTTGGTATATCGGCATTTGTAGGAGAGATGTCGTCAGCGGTCATTACACTTGCTTTTAATTTCGTAATACTTAAGCTGGCTGGTAATGTCGGAGTAGCTGCATACGGAGTTGTGGCTAATATTGCAATTGTCACAACTGCGGTATTTAATGGTGTTGCACAGGGAAGTCAGCCACTTATAAGCAGTTGTTTCGGCAGGGGAGACAAGGATGGATGTAAACAGTTAAAACGAATGGGATATACAACAGCATTGGTACTTGCAGCGGTTATGTATAGTATATTGTTTATATTTGCAGGACAGTTTGTCGCAGTGTTTAACAGTGAAGGTTCAGAAATGTTAAGGCTTTACGCAACAGAAGGCGTTAAGTTATATTTTATTGGAATATTCTTTGCGGGAATTAATATTGTAGGTGGCGGTGCATTCAGTGCAACAGAGGATGCGTTTAAAGCGGCAGTTGTTTCTGTGGCAAGAGGATTTGTGCTGATTTTAGGTGCAGTTTTTGTAATGTCAGCACTTTTTGGAATGACAGGAGTATGGCTTGCGTATGCCGTTGCTGAGGGAATAACAACATTTATAATGCTTGTAATGGTGCTGAGAGTGTGATAGAATATTTGCGGACAAAATTATCCCAGAGATTGGGAAAATATGAAAGGAGTCTATATAATTATGAGCAATATTGCAGACAAATTTGAAGAACTTGGAGTAATTCCAGTAGTAGTATTGAATGATGCTAAAGATGCACTTCCATTAGCTAAGGCTTTAGTTGATGGTGGTCTTCCTTGTGCAGAGGTTACATTCCGTACAGCAGCAGCTGAGGAATCTATCCGTCTTATGCATGAAGCATATCCAGATATGGTACTTGCAGCAGGTACAGTACTTACAACAGAGCAGGTTGACAGAGCTGTAGCAGCTGGTGCTTCAGTTATCGTAAGCCCAGGATTTGATCCAGAAATCGTTGATTACTGTATTTCTAAGAACATTCCTGTTATGCCAGGTATCGTTACACCTTCAGAGCTTGCACAGGCTGTTAAGAGAGGCCTTACAAGAGTTAAATTCTTCCCAGCTACAGCTGCAGGTGGAATTAAGATGATCAAGGCTATGTGCGCAGCTTACACTAATGTAAGAATCATGCCTACAGGTGGTATCAACACAGCTAACCTTGAGGAATTCTTATCATGCGATAAGATATTCTGCTGTGGTGGTTCATGGATGGTTAAGGGTGATATGATTAAGGCAGGAGAATTTGACAAGATTAAGGATATGACAGCAGAGGCTGTTGCTCTTGTTAAGAAGATCCGTGGCTAATTACCAGTGATTGTTAATAGCAAAGATACATATAAACCCCGTATTCTGTTTTGCAGGATACGGGGTTTTGTACGTATATTATGTTTTTTAGTGAATTACAGATTAGAAAAAATATTCTCAATTTCTTCATGGGGAAGTACAAGGGCAAATCTTACATGACCTTCTCCAAGGCTTCCGAAGCTGCTTCCAGGTGTACATAAAACGCCAGTCTTATTAAGAAGTTCCATAACATAATCAGCTGAACTGGTATAGCCGTCAGGAATGGCAGCCCATACAAACATTGTGCCTTTAACATCAGCAGGTTTAAGTCCAAGCTTCTTAATTCCGGCAACGAGAGCATTTCTTCTTAACTCATATTCAGCACGGTTGTCAGCGACATATCCTTGCGGACCGTTAAGTGCAGCAACAGCAGCTTTCTGGTATATAAGACTTGTTCCATAGTCAAATTGTGAGCGGACAGTTTTGAATTTGCTTACGATTTCACGGTTTCCGATAAGAAATGAAAGGCGCAGACCAGTAAGATTATAAGTCTTAGAAAGAGAGTTGAATTCAACTCCGACTTCCATAGCACCTTCGTGACTTAAGAAAGAGCCGCCAATCTGTCCGTCATATATAATCTCAGAATATGCGTTGTCATGAATAATAATGATGTTATATTTCTTGGCAAATGCGATGAGCTTATCATAGAATTCGTCAGGTGCAGTAGCACATACAGGATTCAGTGGATAAGATACAACCATCATTTTGGCTCTTTTTGCAATATCTTCATCAATAGAATCAAAATCTATAAGATAATCATTCTCTGGAAGAAGATTGTAATAAGCAATCTGTGCATCACACAGGAATGGTCCAATCTCGAATATAGGATATCCCGGATTAGGAACTAAGCATAAATCTCCCGGATTGCACAAAGCAAGGGCAATATGAGCCATACCTTCCTGGGTTCCGAATACAGAGGTGACTTCATCAGGTGTGATAACAGTGTTGTAACGGCGTTTGTACCATTTGCATACAGCGTCAAGCAATTCATCAGTATCACCAAGTGAGTACTTGTAATTCTCAGGGTCAAGTGCTGCCTCTGAAACAACCTTCATAACAGATTCATCAGGCTTGAAATCAGGAGTTCCTACAGTAAAGTTATATACCGACTTTCCCTGTGCAAGTCTGTCATTCTTTTTCTGATTAAGTATATTAAAAATGTTGCTGCCAAAGCGGTCAGCTCTCTTAGAAAATTCAATATTCATATGTATACTCCATTTCTTTAAATGCGTATCTGCATGCATTTTATTCAGACCCGAAATATAGAAAAATTTCAAGTCTATCGAATAAGATACTAGCATAATTAACAAAAGTCAATTTTAAGGTGTATTTTTTGGTGAAAATGTGATAGTTTTATATATGTAAGTAGAAATAAATAAGATATGGCGGTCTGCAAATGTTACATACAGGAACATTAAAGGGTAGAATGCAGACAGAAAGGAAAGGTAAAAGATATGTCAGTGCAGGATTATCTCAGTGCAGTAAAGATTGGTAAAAAAGAATATCATGCGTGTGTAAATAAGGGTACTTATCCATATCTTCCGGTTCTGGAGGATATTATTGATGAAAGCAGTATTGACAGAGAAGTCAGTCTTGGAAGTGACCAGATTCCATTAAGGCTGGTAGTAGGAACATGTACAGCGGGAAGAACTACAGCATTTGCAGACAACTTTATGCCTATACTTGACTGGGGAACAGAATTTTCGGCAAAGTGGGCTTCACTTAGCGACAGTCAGGTAAATGAGGGAATAAGAGACGATATTAAAGTATATGAGTACATGAATAAGTTCTATGTGCTTGAAGGTAATAAAAGAGTCAGTGTACTTAAGTATTTTAAGGCGGTGACAGTAAGTGCACAGGTTATAAGAAAGATACCTAAGTATAGTGATGATCCTGATGTTAAGATATATTATGAATTCATGGATTTTTATAAATCTACTAAGTTAAATGATATATATTTCAGTAAAGAGGGCAGTTTTACAACTCTTATGGAGCTGGTTGGAATTACACCAGGAGAACCAATGGATGAGGATGATAAGAAAGACCTTGTTTCGTGCTATCTTAATTTCAGGCTTGCTTATGAATCAAGAGGAGGGGATAAGTTCGATTTTCCGACGGGAGATTCATTTTTACGATTCATTCACATTCACGGATATGATGCTGTTAAGAGAATGACTAAGTCTGAGATGGCAAAGAATGTTGCCAAGACATGGGCTGAATTCGAGCTTATTGATGATAACAGCGAAGTGGAACTTAAGATGACACCAGCTGCAGCACCTAAGAAGAATATATTAAGCTATCTGCTTCCAATGGGAGGAGTTAAGAAGCTTAAGGTTGGATTTGTGTATGAAAAGACTCCGCAGGATTCAGAGTGGTGCTATGCACATGAGCTTGGAAGACAGTATATTGATGATACATTTGGTGACCAGATAGAAACATATGTAGAGGAGAATGTGATACCAGAGCAGAGTGATGAGGCAGCAATTAACAGACTTATAGAGAAAGGCTGTGACCTGATATTCCTGACATCGTCGGCAATGAGTATGGCCGGACTAAAAGCTGCAATAGCACATCCGTCAGTAAAGATTCTTGATTGTTCACTTAATATTTCACATAAATATATAAGGTCATATTATGCGAGAATGTTTGAAGCAAAGTTTATAACGGGAATTATTGCAGGCTCAATGGCTGATGATGATAATGTTGGTTATATAGCTGATAATCCGGTTTATGGAGCGTGTGCGAATATTAATGCATTTGCACTGGGAGTAAAGTTTGTTAATCCAAGAGCCAAGGTTTACCTTGAATGGAATAGTATTAATGATAATGATTCTGAGGGAAATCTTGCTAAGAAGAATATAAGCATTATATCTAATCAGGATATGATTACTCCGGGCAAGAGCAAGAGAAGATTTGGATTGTATAAAGCAAGTGATTCAGATAAGCATCTGGCTATGCCTGTATGGCACTGGGGAGTTTTTTATGAAAAGCTTATCCAGAGCATTATGAGCGGTTCATGGAGTAAGGATGAGGACGGAGATAATGTAAAAGCACTTAATTACTGGTGGGGAATGTCAGCAGGAGTTGTTGATCTTATATATTCAGAGAGCCTTCCATCAGCAACTAAGAGGCTTGTAAAGCTCTTTGAGAAAGAACTTAAGGAGGCAAGGTTCAGAGTGTTTGAGGGCGAATTAAAAGATCAGCAGGGTAATATAAGGGTTGAAGAAGGAAAGCTTATTGATCCGGAACATATAATTACTATGGACTGGCTGCTTGATAATGTGGTTGGCAGACTGCCTCGGTATGATGAACTTACAGATAATGCTAAATTAAAAATGGCACTTCAGGGTGTTATCAAAGAAGAAGAATAGAAAGCATGCTGCCTGCAGTGGTGGCTGGGGAATTATTAATGAAAATACTTGTGTTAGCGGATGTTGAATCAAAGTACTTATGGGATTATTTCGAAAAGGAAAAATTGGAAGGTATAGATCTTATACTTTCAGCAGGGGATTTAAAGCCCCAGTATCTGTCGTTTCTGGCATCATTTACAAAAGTACCTGTTCTTTATGTGCATGGCAATCATGATGACTGTTATGAGATACAGCCACCGGATGGATGTATCAATATTGAGAATAAGATATATGTGTATAAGGGGGTCCGTATAATGGGACTTGGTGGTTCTATAAGATATAAGAAGGGAAAGAACCAGTATACACAGAAAGAAATGAACCGCAGGATTAATAAAATGTGGTTTTCGATAAAGAAGAATAAGGGCTTTGATATATTGCTTACACATTCTCCGGCAGCGGGAATAGGTGACGGGCCTGACGAACCGCATAAGGGTTTTGAGGGCTTTAATTATCTGTTGGAAAAATATAAGCCTAAGTATTTTATCCATGGTCATATCCATAAGAGCTACCAGATGAAGTTTAAGCAGGAATATGAGTATAATGAGAATACTAAGATAATTAATGGGTATGAGAGATATATATTTGAATATCCGGATGTTTAATCTGCACCGTGGCATATTAGCTTACCAGCAAATGTGCTACGGTGTTTTACATATTTTTGACATATTTTCACATGAAATACATAAAAATTATGAATATGGTACCTATTTCCTACTTAACATACATGTACTTTTTGAGTAAAAGTTGCTAATATAATGACATAAACCCTTGCTTGTTAAAGCAAAATGCACAAATTAATGTATTGAGGAGGAAAAGCAAAACATGAAAGCTATTATTAGCAAAGCAGCCCGTAGAAAATGGGCATGGGTACTTGCACTAGTTATGGTTGTGAGTATCGTGATTCCTACATCACTTCTTACAGTGAAGGCAGATGTTGGAACAGTAAAATTTATTGATGGTGCGGCAGGATGGTTAGAGTCAGCATATGCACAGTGGTCCATTGATAATCAGGCAGAAGGATATACAGCATATATCAAGAAAGCCAGCCAGTCAGATTCTGCTTATGCAAGAATCGACAATGAACTTATCAGAAAGTATAAGAACTACTACAGGGTTGATGCAGTAGGACTTGCGGCAGGTGACTATGTTATTAAGGTAGTTCCTGTAAAGAACGGAAAGGAAGTTACTGACAAAGCACAGGTTACTAAGACACTTAATGTAAGTTCATATGACAGATCCGGATTTGCATTTTCATCTGAATCAAAGTATAAGACAGGTTCAGGTGCTTACAATGAGGATGGAACACTTAAGAAAGATGCAATTGTTCTTTATGTTACTAACGATAATGCAAAGACAATTAAGGCATCAGTAAAAGAGGCAAAGGGAGAGAAGGAATATACAGGTCTTCAGACAATAATTGATGCATATACAAAGAGTGCTAGCAAGGGGATAGAAACAAGAGCACTTGATGTCCGTGTAATCGGATGTGTTACAGATGCTGCAATGGATAAGTTTTCAAGTTCATCTGAGGGAGTACAGATTAAAGGCGCTAGTGCTTATTCAAATCTTAATATGACAATAGAGGGTATCGGAAATGATGCGACAATCAATGGATTCGGTTTCCTCTTAAGAAATGCAGGAAATGTTGAGATGAGAAATTTCTCAATTATCAATTTCATGGATGATGGTATTTCTCTCGATACAGCAAACTGCAATGTATGGATTCACAATGTTGATCTGTACTATGGTAAAGCAGGTGGAGATGCTGACCAGGCAAAGGGTGATGGTTCAATTGACATTAAAGGTAATTCACAGTATATAACAGTTTCATATGTACATTTTTATGACTCGGGTAAGTGCTCGTTATGTGGAATGAAGAGCGAGTCTGGTCCTAACTATATTACATATCATCATAACTGGTTTGATCACTCTGATTCAAGACATGCAAGAGTAAGAACAATGTCAGTGCATATGTATAACAACTACTACGATGGCAATGCAAAGTATGGTGCAGGTTCAACAATGGGTTCTTCATTATTCATACAGAATAACTATTTCAGAAACTGCAAGAATCCAATGCTTTCATCTAATCAGGGAACAGATGCACTTGGTGAGGGTACATTCTCAGGTGAGAACGGTGGTATCATTAAAGCATCAGGAAATGTTATCGTAGGTGCACAGAAGATTATCTATGCAAATGCTGTTTCAGAAACAGGTGATTCTGCAAATGCTGCATCATTTGATGCATACCTTGCAAAATCAGCAGATGAAAAAGTTCCATCTTCATATAAGACTGTAGCAGGTGGAACATCTTATGATAACTTTGATACAACTAAGGATCTCGGGGTTAAATCAGGAAGCCTTAATAATGCAGAAGATGTACCTTCAGTAGTAACATCTGCAAAGGGAGCAGGAAGCCTTGGCGGTGGAGTAATTCCATGGACATTCTCTGATAAAGATGATTCTGTATATGCCATAGATAAGGAATTAAAGGCAACAGTTACTAATTACAAGAATACAGACCTTGTTTCTGTAGGTGGTACTAATGCAAAGATTGTTTCACCAGATCCAACAACAGAAGAAACTAAGGCAACAGAGAGTACAACAAAAGCTACACAGGCAACAACTAAGGAAACACAGACAACAACAAAAGCAACAGAGAGCGCAACAAAGGCAACTGAGAAGGAAACAGCTGGTTCAGATGCAACAACATCATACGATAAGACAAGTCTTTCTTACTCAGGTGCGTACACAGATATCAGTAATAAGAAGGATGCAGATTTCAAGAATGCAAAGTATGTATCATCTTCAAATGAAATTCTTAATGCAATCAGTTCAGCTAAGGCCGGCGATGTAATTATTGTAAAAGAGGGAACATATAAGTTTTCTGATACAATCGTAATTAATAATGCCATGAATGGAAAATCAGGCTCTTATATTATTGTAAAGGCTGAAAGTGGCAAGGAAGTTAAGTTTGATTTCTCAGCACAGAAGCTTGATGGAGCTAACAGAGGTGTAGTTGTAGATGGAGATTACTGGTATTTCCAGGGAATTAACTTCTATGGCGCAGGTGATAACGGAGTATTACTTGCTGGTAATAACAACATTTTTGAAAAATGTGTATTTGAGGCAAACAGAGATTCAGGACTTCAGATTTCAAGATATGACACAACAGCTGCTACTAAGGATTTATGGCCATCAAATAACCTGATTATCAACTGTACATCACATGATAACTGTGATTTCCCTGACCAGGGCGGTACAGGTGAGAATGCAGATGGTTTTGCTGCAAAGCTTACATGTGGTGAAGGCAATGTGTTTGATGGATGTATATCATACAGCAACTCAGATGATGGATGGGATTTATTTGCAAAGAGTGCAACAGGTCCTATAGGTGTAATTACAATTAGAAACTGTGTGGCATTTAATAATGGAACATTATCTAATGGTGTTCATTATGCTAATGGAGATATGAATGGCTTCAAGCTTGGCGGTTCAGGTGTTGGAACACCACATAAGGTAATGAACTGCTTATCATTTGACAATGGTGCAACAGGATTTACAGATAATAATAACCCAACAGGCCTTACAATTATGAATGTCACAGCATGGGGCAATGGTAAATTTGCAAAGAAGGGCAACTTCTTATGTTACAGAACATCAAGTGATGCAATATTCATGGGACTTGTTTCAGCAGGTGCAATAGATTCAGATAAGTTCACAGGCAAGATGGCTAACTCAATCTATTACAACTCTGGAAAGTATTTCAGTCTTACAGGTTCTGTTCTTACATCTTTAGTGAGTGGTGATAAGAAGGGAACTGTTGTAACTGACCCTGCTAAGACAGCCGGAATGTTTAAGAACACTGTTAATGCAATTGATATGAGCAAAAATATAGATAAACAGCTTAGAAATTCTGATGGAACTGTTAATATGAACGGTCTCTATGAGACAATAGGAAGCTATGCATCAATGGGAGCAAGATTCAATGTTGCTAATCAGATGATTAGTGTATCTTCAAAGAATTCATCATCTGAAGTAACTAAGCCAGAAGAGACAACAAAGGCTCAGGAAACAACAAAGGCGACAGAGGCAGCAACAAAGGAGACGCAGGCTCCGACAAAGGCGACAGAGGCAACAACAAAGGAGACACAGGCTCCAACTAAGGCGACAGAGGCAACAACAAAGGAGACACAGGCTCCGACAAAAGCAACTGAAGCAACCTCAGTATCCACAAAGGGTGAAAAGTTAATTCTTAATGCTAACGATGTATCAACAGGCAAGATTAAGAGCTCAACTGTTGTTGATGGATTTAAGATTGTTGCAACAAGCAAGAAAACAGTAACAGTTGATAAGAGTGCAAAAGACTATAAGAACATCAGCTTTACTAAGAGAATCAAGCTTGGCGGTGCAGGAAGTGAATATGCAAGAGCTATTGCATTTAAGACAGCAGGTGAATCTAAGGTAAAGATATATGCTACAAGCTCAGATACAGATACAAGCAGACTTATTAAGATTATTGATAAGAATGGCAATGATGTAACAAGTACATCAAAGATTCCAGGCTCATCACTTAAATCAGTATCATTCAGACTGGATGAAGCAGGTGAATATTATATTGTATCAGAATCTGGTGGAGTTAATATTTATTATGTAGAAGTATCTAATGGTATTGCTTACTAATAAAATATAATATTATTACAAGGCTGCTTCCGATGGAGTTATCCATTGGGGGCAGCTTTTTTGCTGTGAGCCTTTTTAATTGAAGAGGAATATCGGTTGTAAATGTATGATGTACGCATGGATATAATTAGTTATGTACAACATGCACAATATATAGTGGATTGAATGTTGATATTCATACAAGATAACGAAAAATCCCCCTTAAAGTAGGTATTTATCATAGAATAGTACTATTTAAAACAAACTGGTACCAAAAGCCTATGGAAGTACTATATCTTTATTTGTGAAAAATTGCTAAGATAGCGCCATAGTGCTTGCACATTATAACTAATGTGCATAAAAAGATGCATTGGGAGGAGAACTATGAAGGCTATAATAAGCAAAGCAGCCCGTAGAAAATGGGCATGGATACTTGTGTTAGTTATGACAGTAAGTATCGTTATTCCAACTTCACTTTTAACAGCAAAAGCTGAAGTAAGTGCAGTAAAGTTTATCGATGGAACATCGGCGGGCTGGTTAGAATCGGCATATGCACAGTGGTCTATTGATAAAGAGGCAGATGGGTATACAGCTTATATAAAGAAGGCTGATGCAGATGATTCTGCTTACACAAGAATTGATAATGAATTAATAAGAAAATACAATGATTATTGGAGAGTTGATGCTGTAGGACTTGCAGCAGGAGACTATGTTATTAAGGTTGTTCCTGTAAAGGACGGAAAAGAAGTTGCAGGAAAAGCAAAAGTAACTGATACACTTACTGTAAGTTCATATGACAGATCTGGATTTGCATTCTCATCTGAATCAAAGTATAAGACAGGTTCAGGTGCTTACAATGAGGATGGAACACTTAAGAAAGATGCAATTGTTCTTTATGTTACTAACGATAATGCAAAGACAATTAAGGCATCAGTAAAAGAGGCAAAGGGAGAGAAGGAATATACAGGTCTTCAGACAATAATTGATGCATATACAAAGAGTGCTAGCAAGGGGATAGAAACAAGAGCACTTGATGTCCGTGTAATCGGATGTGTTACAGATGCTGCAATGGATAAGTTTTCAAGTTCATCTGAGGGAGTACAGATTAAAGGCGCTAGTGCTTATTCAAATCTTAATATGACAATAGAGGGTATCGGAAATGATGCGACAATCAATGGATTCGGTTTCCTCTTAAGAAATGCAGGAAATGTTGAGATGAGAAATTTCTCAATTATCAATTTCATGGATGATGGTATTTCTCTCGATACAGCAAACTGCAATGTATGGATTCACAATGTTGATCTGTACTATGGTAAAGCAGGTGGAGATGCTGACCAGGCAAAGGGTGATGGTTCAATTGACATTAAAGGTAATTCACAGTATATAACAGTTTCATATGTACATTTTTATGACTCGGGTAAGTGCTCGTTATGTGGAATGAAGAGCGAGTCTGGTCCTAACTATATTACATATCATCATAACTGGTTTGATCACTCTGATTCAAGACATGCAAGAGTAAGAACAATGTCAGTGCATATGTATAACAACTACTACGATGGCAATGCAAAGTATGGTGCAGGTTCAACAATGGGTTCTTCATTATTCATACAGAATAACTATTTCAGAAACTGCAAGAATCCAATGCTTTCATCTAATCAGGGAACAGATGCACTTGGTGAGGGTACATTCTCAGGTGAGAACGGTGGTATCATTAAAGCATCAGGAAATGTTATCGTAGGTGCACAGAAGATTATCTATGCAAATGCTGTTTCAGAAACTGGTGATTCTGCAAATGCGGCATCATTTGATGCATACCTTGCAAAGTCAGCAGATGAGAAAGTTCCATCTTCATATAAGACAGTAGCAGGTGGAACATCTTATGATAACTTTGATACAACTAAGGATCTCGGAGTTAAATCAGGAAGCCTTAATAATGCAGAAGATGTACCTTCAGTAGTAACATCTTCAAAGGGTGCAGGAAGTCTTGGAAGAGGTGTTATTGATTGGAAGTTCACAGATGCAGATAATGATGATTATTCTGTTAATAAGGAATTAAAGGCTACTGTTACAAACTATAGAAATACAAGTCTTGTATCAGTAGGCGGTGTTAAAGGAACAGTTGTAGCACCTGAGCAGCCAACAAAGTCAACAGAGGCTACAACAAAGGAAACAGAAGCAACAACAAAGGACAATGAGACAACAAAGGCTGAGGAAACAACTAAAGAGACAGCAGCTACAGGTGCAACTCATACATATATTGCAGATAATGAAACAAATGATTCTTATTTTTCAATTAGTGAATCATTAAAGAGTATTAAAGCAACATATAATGGAAAAACATATAGTAAAGCAGTTAAACTTGATTCAAAAGGTTCAATTGCATTTAAAACAACTACAGATAATGCAACATTATCTATATTAGTTTCGGCTAAGAAGTCAGATTCTTCAGTAAAAGTAAATGATGATGTATTATTTAGTAATATTGGAACATCTGTTGAGTATAGAACAGTTGAATTAGGCAAAGCAGGAACATATGTAATTAAGCAGAAGAAGAACGAAAATTACATTTATATGGTAGTTGTAACTGAAAAAGGACAGGCTTCAACAGAATCTTCAACAAAGGCAACTGAGGCAACAACAAAAGCGACTGAGGCAACAACAAAGGCAACAGAAGCTACAACAAAGAATGAAGAAACAACAAAAGAAACAGAAGCTATAACAAAGAATGAAGAAACAACAAAGGAAACACAGACACCTTCAGTTCCTTCTGAGGCAGGTGAATATGATTCAAAGAGTCTTTCATATTCAGGTGCATATACAGATATAAGCACAAAGAAAGATTCTGAATTTAAGAATGCTAAATATGTTTCAACTTCAGAAGAAATCCGTGCAGCAATTGATAATGCAAAGGCAGGAGATGTAATCATTATTAAAGAAGGAACTTATAAGTTTGATTCAATCGAAAGCCTGATGGCAACGGATGACAAGGGAAAGACAGGCGCTCCTGCATTATACATCACTAATAATGGAGTAGCAGATAACTATATCATTCTTAAGGCAGAATACGGCAAGAGTGTTAAGTTTGATTTTTCATCACAGAAGTTAGCATCATTTAACAGAGGACTTATTCATTATGCTGATTACTGGTATTTTGAAGGAATAAACTTCTATCATGCAGGAGATAATGGTGTTCTTCTTTCTGGAAACAATAACATTTTTGAAAAATGTGTATTTGAGGCTAACAGAGATACAGGTCTTCAGATTGCAAGAAAAGATGCAAATGCACAGCCGATTAAAGATACATGGCCAAGCAATAACCTGATTATCAACTGTACATCATTTAATAATGTTGACCCAGTTGATGAGGGTGGAAATGGTGAAAATGCAGATGGATTCGCAGCTAAGCTTACATGTGGAGAAGGCAATGTATTTGATGGATGTATCTCATACTGTAATTCAGATGATGGATGGGATCTTTACGCTAAGCCAGCGACAGGTTCAATCGGAGTTGTCACAATCAGAAACTGTATAGCATATGGTAACGGAAAGCTTTCAGATGGTTCTGGAGAGGCTGCCGGAGATATGAATGGATTCAAGCTTGGTGGAAGCAATAAAGCTGTTCCTACACCTCATGTTGTATTAAACTGTCTTGCATTAAATAATGGTGCATGTGGTTTTACAGATAATGGTAACGGTGGTGCATTAACAATAATGAACTGCACAAGTGTTGCTAATGGTAAATATGCAAAGAAGAGCAACTTCACATTCTACAGATCATCAAGTGATTCTATGTATATGGGCCTTGTATCTGTAAATGATACGGATTCAGATAAGTTTGTTGGAAAGATGTTAAATTCAATCTATTTTAACTCTAAGAAGTATTATAGAATATCAGGCATGATACCAACAGTAATGGCAAGTGGAGACAAGAAGGGGGATGTTGTAAGCAATCCATCTGGTATATCAGGTATGTTTATTAACACTAATAATACTATTGATACTAATAAGAACATTGATTCTCAGATAAGAAATGCAGATGGAACCATTAATGTTAAGGGACTTTATGAGACAACTGGTGAATATGCAACTATGGGAGCACATTTTAGTGCTGCTAACCAGATTATAAAGGTTTTAGTAAACACTAATGTAAAGGAAGATGAAACAAAGACAGAGGAAACATCTTCTTCACAGGAAACAACAAAGGCAACACAGGCTCCAACAAAGGCAACAGAAGCAACAACAAAGGAGACACAGGCTCCAACAAAGGCAACAGAGGCAACAACAAAGGAGACACAGGCTCCAACAAAGGCTACAGAGGCAACAACACAGAATCCAACAACAGCTGCTCCTACAGAAGCAGCAGGAAAGAAGCTTGTTCTTAATGCCAATGATATGACAGCAGGAGATATCAATTCATCAATCTATGCGGATGGATTTAAGATTATAGCATCAGCAGACAGTATGGTTTCTGTTGATTCTAACAGCAAGTCATACAACGGAAAGAACTTTAAGCAGAGAATCAAGCTTGGTGGAACTGGAACAACAACAAAGAGAGCAATTGAATTCAAGACAGCAGGAGCATCAACAGTTACTGTATATGCTATGAGCTCATCTAGCAAAGAGGCTAGAAAGTTACAGATTCTTGATGATGATGGAAAAGTTGTAGCATCATCAGCAGAACTTGGTGGAAAGAATCTCGTATCAGCAACATTTAATATTAAAGAGGCAGGAGAATATTATTTAGCAGGAGTTTCAGGCGGTGTTAATGTATATTATATTGAGGTATCTAATGGTATAGCATTAACAGGCTCAACAGAGACACCAACAACAAAGCCAACAGAGACACCAACAACAAAGCCAACAGTAGCACCTACAGAGGCACCAACAACAGAGCCAACAGTAGCACCTACAGAAGCACCAACAACAGAGCTAACAGTAGCACCTACAGAAGCACCAACAACAAAGCCAACACAGGCAGCTGGAAGCACAACTGAGGCTAAGAGAGCAGAGATTGCAGCAGACGAGGAAAAGATTACTAACTCACAGGTTGAGACGGTAGCTTCAGATACAACAGCATCAGCTAAAACACCAGAAGTTGCAGCAGATGAGACAAAGACAGGTGATGCAAGCCATATGATGATGTATGTAATTATATTTATCAGTGCATTAGCAGTATTTACAGGGGTAGCAGTTGTATCAAAAAGACGCAGAGTAAAGTAATATTCGATTAATAATATACTTATAAGAATTTACTTCTCCTAATATTTCTAAAAGAGGCTTTCGGTATAATGCCGGGGGCTTCTTTTGATTTCAAATAAAAATATAAAGAAAAATGCTAAAAAACTTAAAAATCACTTGCATTATCCAATGGGCTGTGATATATTTTCTTAGACACAAAAACAAATGTCCGTCACAGAAAGACAGAACAGAGGGAAGTGTCTTTTAGATTTTACATATTGAAGGAGTTAAAAATGAGCGATAAGTTAAGAGTTGGTATCCTTGGCGGTACAGGTATGGTAGGACAGAGATTTATAACATTACTTGAGAATCATCCTTGGTTTGAGGTCGTTTTAGTAGCAGCTTCAGGACGTTCAGCAGGAAAGCTTTATGAAGATGCTGTTGAAGGACGCTGGAAGATGCAGACACCAATGCCAGAGTTCGTTAAGAAGATGACTGTATATGATATGGATAAGGATTTTGATGAAATTGTTTCTAAGGTAGATTTCGTATTCTGTGCAGTTAATATGCCTAAGGACCAGATTAAGGCTATAGAGGAAAGATATGCTAAGGCAGAAGTTCCAGTTGTTTCTAATAACAGTGCTAATCGTTGGACACCAGATGTTCCTATGGTTGTTCCAGAAATCAACCCAGAGCATCTTGAAGTTATTAAGTATCAGAGAGAAAGACTTGGTACTAAGAGAGGATTTATCTGTGTTAAGCCTAACTGTTCAATCCAGAGCTACACACCTGCTCTTAATGCATTAAAGGAATTCGGACCAAAGCTTGTTGTTGCAACAACATATCAGGCAATCTCAGGTGCTGGTAAGACATTTGAGCAGTGGCCAGAGATGGTTGAGAATATCATTCCTTATATTGGTGGAGAAGAAGAAAAGTCTGAAAAAGAGCCTTTAAGATTATGGGGTAAGATTGAGGACGGAAAGATTGTTCCTGCAAGTGATCCGGTTATCACATGCCAGTGTATCAGAGTTCCGGTTCTTGATGGACATACAGCAGCAGTATTTGTTAACTTTGAGAAGAAGCCTACTAAGGAACAGATTATTGAAAAGTGGAGAAGCTTCAAGGGAGTTCCACAGGAACTTAATCTTCCAAGTGCTCCAAAGCAGTTCATCCAGTATTTAGAGGAGGACAACAGACCACAGATTTCCTTGGATGTCAACTTCGAGAACGGTATGGGAATCTCTGTCGGACGTCTGAGAGAGGACACCGTTTATGACTGGAAGTTTGTCGGTTTATCCCACAATACCGTCAGAGGTGCAGCAGGTGGTGCAGTGCTCTGCGCAGAGCTGTTAAAAGCACAGGGTTACATCACAAAGAAATAAGAAAGAACATCATAGCGATTTAAAAAGTCCGTATCACAGATGTGTGGACTGTAAAGAAATGACCGGAACAGTAAAATGCTGTTCCGGTCATTTCTTATGTATCTTTTTATATGGCAAGAACCGGGTTGTCGTAAAAGTTAAAAAATGATATAATTTTTACTATATTGAGGGTAACGAACAAACAGATAGAAATGGGAGGTTTCTTATGGTAGCGAAGACATCCATTTTAAAAGAGCTTGAGACAATTTATGAGAAGAGTGGAAATCAGCTCTATGTGTTGTATGGACGGACAGATTCTGAGAAAGAACAGTTATTGAAGGCGTTTCTTTCAAATAAGAAGTACTTTTATTATCGCAGCAGACAGGCATCGGAACAGGAACAGAGAAATCAGATGGAGGCAGAAATCCGGCAGAAGTTTTCGGCGAATATTACAAAGCACAGCTATGACGAATTTTTTAACCGGATCAAAAGTGGAGATGCGTCAAAACTGGTTGTGATTGATGAATTTCAATTGATTGCAAAAAAAGATGCCTCTTTTATGGAGAGCATTGAAAAATTAAGAATGAAACGTCTTTATCCGGGACCAGTGTTGATCCTTTTGTGCAGTTCTTCGGTTGCATGGGTGGAACAGGAGATGCCTGCAGCACTCGGTGAGCAGAGCGAAAGAATCGATGGAAAGATTAAGATTAATCCTTTGAATTTCTTAGAGGTGGTACGTGCATTTCCACAGTATCAGATCAGTGACTGTATCAGAACTTACGGTGTTATCGGCGGCGTTGCAGGCTATATCAACCACTGGGATCAGCGCGTGGATCTGAAAACCAATATATGCAGAAATATTTTAAATCGGAATGGTTATATGCACCGGGCGGCAGAGCAGCTGATCGCGGCAGAACTGCGGGAACTGTCTGTGTATGAGACGATTCTTTATTATATTGCAAGCGGTTATGATAAGTTAAATGAACTTCATTTAAAAACCGGTTATTCACGTGCAAAAATCAGTGTGTACATGAAGAATCTCGGAACCTTCCATATTGTGGAAAAGGAGACCTCTTTTGAGACAGGTGGATGGGAAAACGCGAAAAAAGGTGTCTATCGTATTAAGGATAATTATGTGAATTTCTGGTTCCGTTTTGTGTATCCACATCTTTCCGAACTTTATATGATGAGTCCGGAACAGTTCTACGATGCGTATATCACATCGGGAATCGACGAATATCTGGAACGCTATTTCAAGGAAGTATGCATGGAATATGTAGGACTTTTGAATCTGATTGGAAAACTGCCAATGAAGATCAGTAAGATGGGAACATGGATTGGAAAAGAAGGAAATATCGACATTATTGCACAGAACTCTGTGCGGGAGAATATTGTCGGATACTGTAACTGGAATCAGCCGGAATTTACCATGGAGATGAAAGAAGAATTGTTAAAGAGTATGAAGCAGGCAAAAATTGATGCAAAGTATTTCTTTCTGTTTTCGGCAAAAGGTTTTTCAGAAGAGATCAGACAGCTTGCAGAAGAGGATACCAGATATATTCTGGTCGATATGAATGAATTATAAAACTTCTTATTTAGAGAAGAAGTAAGCATTACAGAAGTTGGAGGAATTTTTTTGGCAAAGTCATTAATTATAACGGAGAAACCAAGTGTTGCGCAGGAGTTCGCACGGATTCTTGGTGTATCAGGCAGAAATGACGGATACATAGAAAATAGTGATTACGTCATTACCTGGTGTGTCGGTCATCTTGTGGAGATGGTCTACCCGGAGGTATATGATGAAAAGTATAAAAAATGGAAGTTAGAGGATCTTCCTTTTCTTCCGAAAGATTACAAATATGATGTGATCCCGGCAGTCAGCAGACAGTATGACGTGGTACACAAAATGCTGCACCGCGAGGATATCGATACCGTCTACTGGGCAGGGGATGCCGGAAAAGAAGGACAGACCATCGAGG